>Ga0208159_1000175_pt1 | contig 26342 bp, 31 predicted proteins | sample 9_EtaG_FD_184082 | JGI IMG/M metagenome (GOLD analysis project Ga0208159, IMG submission 184082) | Marine viral communities from the Subarctic Pacific Ocean - 9_ETSP_OMZ_AT15188 metaG (SPAdes) (version 2) | ecosystem: Environmental > Aquatic > Marine > Oceanic | place: Pacific Ocean | collected... | reverse complement strand
CAAAGAAGACGAAAATCATGTTGAAATAGTGGGCCCAAAATATACTTTTGGGGAAGACGAAAGTGAAACAAATGAAGAAGATACCACGTACTCAGAAGGTGAACAATATGATCCAAACCGGGGACCACTAAGATGAGCAATAAATTTAAAGGAAAAAATTCATTAAGATCAACAATCTCTCTAGCTGGTAATCGCTCCAACTATAAACAAAGTGCATTTCCAAAAATTGGAGACTCTTCATCAAAACCAATTGTTGATTTTAACTTTGCGGAAAGAACAATGTATGGAAGAACAGACCAAAATTTAAATGTCATTGTTCCAAAACAAGAATCATTAAAAACAATTATCTCTCAAGCGTCAAGAACCACAATAACTCTCATGAACTTTGTAGCTGATGCTTTCTCAGAATTCGAAAAGACATTTGAAAGAGCAAGGAACATTGGCAAGATTCGACAAAACGATCCGTACCTTTCTTTCCCTCAATCATATAATGCTTATCAAAATCCAAAAGATCTATATGAGAAATATTTCTCTCTTGTCATGCAGACTTTTGAAAACACTTATCGTGACCATACAAAGATCACTGGTCCGAAAGACTACTTCGATCAGTTCTTAAGATATATTGATAAAATTACTCCTACTTTTCCTATAACTTACACTGCTTGGCAAAGAAGCAGATATTCCTCCATCTTCACATCAGGTCTTGCAATAGATTTAGCCGGGCTTGCAATCGATAATGATGAATTAAAAGAAAACTTCATAAACAGTGAAAATTTTGATTTCTATAAAAATTCATGTATCAAGCATGGCTTCTCCATTGTTAAAAACTCCCCATGGGTTATTGTTGCAGATCTAGATTCTCCCGCATCATCATTATACCATAGAAATTATGCTTTGTCAAGTGTTAATGAAATTTTTTCTGAAAATTTTTCATTAACTTCTGAAATGGACATAGAGTATCTTAAGCAGAACTTATATACATCTTATAATAATTTTGTTAATAGATATCCATATAGAAAAGTATTTGAAACATGTAATAATAAATTAATAACTAATAATGAATATAGATATACTATTAATATTAATAAATTTAATAATATATTTAATAATATATATATAATAGAATACTATAATAATATAAGATTCTTTGAAGAAAATATTGTATTCTCCGTAGCTGATAGAAATAAATTCTCAAAAAATGCAAAAAACTTACAAAAAACATTTGACATTTCCAGAGGAATAGGTTATATTAATGAACAGTACAGATCAGTTTATAAATCCAAGCCGGGAGGATTAAACTATGTGCTAAAAAAACTGAGGGCTAAACAAACGGAGGAATAATGATATTTCAGATATTAGATGATAAACAAGATTGTCTAGGAATTTATGCGGAGAACAAATTTTATTATGGAAGATTAAAAAGACATTTCGAAAAAACATGGGACTGGTCTCCTCATCTATCAGACGATGATTATGAATATGCAAGAATATGGTGTGGAGGAAAGAGTCTCGAAGACATCTGCCCTGATCACCTTAAAGATAGATACGATGTTCATAAACGAAAAGTAAGAGCATTTATTAAAGCTTCATCAACGGCTCTAATCAACCTTGATGATATATGTCTTTTCGACACAATACCAGAGAGAATTCTCGGTCATTTCTGTCAAATAAAAAATGAAATTTGCGATCACGTTTTCTCAACATTTGAGAAACCAGCAAACCACAGATTCATGGTCGACCTATCTCAGATGGTTTATGAAATTTCCCATAATCCTGTAAACATTAACCAAGAAAAACTCTTTAATTATCAAAAGACCGATAGTAAGGCTAAGTCTCTTTGGAAAGCTTTTGGGGGTCAAAACCCTCCGATTATGTATGATATTTATGGTTCTGTGACTGGTCGTCTAACTACAAAAACAAATTCATTTCCCATTCTTAATTTGAAGAAGGAAATTGCTGACATTGTTGTTCCAAAGAACAATCTGTTCATCCAGCTTGACTTCAACGGAGCAGAGGTTCGTACCCTCCTCTCCCTTGCAAATCAGGAACAACCGGAAGGCGACATTCATGAGTTCAATGCTGAACTGTTGGAGACCACAAGAGAAAAAGCAAAAAAGAAATTTTTTGCATGGTTTTATAATCCAAATAGAACAAATAAAAAATTGGAAAATAATTACAAAAATGACGAAGTTTTGAAGAAATATTATCAAAATGGACTGATTGAGACTCCTTTTGGTAGAAAAATAGAAAGTGACGACTTTCACTCTCTTAACTACCTTCTTCAATCAACATCATCTGACAACTGTTTGGCACAAGCCATCAAAATTTCCAAGTTTTTAAGAGGAAGACGTTCGTTTGTTCACTCTGTTGTTCACGATTCAATAACAATTGACTTTGACAAAGACGATAGAGACATTATCCATCAAATTAAACAAATATTTGAAGATACACGACTTGGAAAGTTCCCTTCATCAATGCACATTGGAAAAAATTACAAAGATATGGAGAAAGTATAATGGTTTTAATAGGTTTAGGAAATGCTGGTTGTCAAATTGTGAAAAAATTCCCTGATTCACATAAAAAGATAACCATAGATGCTGGATCGGAACTAACCGAGTGTTCCTCACCAGAACTTTACGAACAAGAGGCGCATAAAGCAAAGTATTTGCTCGATTTTGACGAAGATGAATGTTATTTCTTTGTTTGCGGAGCCGGTAAGGTTTCAGGGGCAACCCTTGCTCTTTTGGAGATTATAAAACATAAGAAAATAAATCTTGTATACATTTATCCGGAAGAGATCATGCTATCTCCGATGCAACAGAAGCTTAACAAGGTGGCCTTCAACGTTTTGCAAGAATATGCAAGATCTGGCCTGTTAAACTCGATGTATCTAATGTGCAACGAAACAATCAGCACAATATTACCATATGTTACAATTGAGAACATATTCGAACATACAAACGATGCAATTGTCAATGTATTTGAGAATCTTATTTTCTATCTGGATCAGAAGCCGATCCTTGGCTCGCATCATGATCCAAAAGAAATTTCCCGTATCAGAACGATTGAATACGGGGAATTTCAAGGAAATAAAAAAAACTTATACTTTCCACTTGACAATGTAACCGAGACATGCTATATTAATATTGTAAGCGATGAGGACATGAAAAATAACAAAGACTTACTGAATCAGATAAAACAAAAAATAATTGAAGATAAAGAGAATAATGTTCTTTCTTCTTTTGTGGTGTTTAAATCCGATTATGAAGGTTCTTTCTATTATGCAATCAGATTCACACATTATTTACAAAAAAATTAAAAAAACACTTGACAACTTAAACATTATATGATATAATATAAATGTAGCGGAGAAAATAATGATTGTAATTAACGGAATAAAAATTCCGGAAGATACGAACTCTATTAAGTTAGAACCTTCACCTTCCTTGGATAGAGCAGTGGTAGCATATGATGCTGATAAAGATATTCTTATATACCATGTTGAAACACTCATCGAGTGTTATATCGAAGGAGGAATGACGGAAGAAGAAGCCTGGGACTGGTACAGCTACAATACTGTAAGAACCGGACCCTATGTTGAAAATTATCCAAACTTTATTTCTGAAATAAATTAAAAAAATACTTGACAAACTCAAGATAATATGATATAATATAAATGTACAACAAACGGAGGAAATATGAAAGTACAAAAGTTTAACTCAAATGCTTTGGTGAGGATTCTAAACCAATATAAATATCCACACAACGAATATGATGCTAGCATACATGCTGAAAGAGCAAGAATTGTTTCTACACGTGATTCTTGGTTATCTGGTGAAGATCTTAATCCAAAAACTAGTTATAAAATTTATGAAGATGGCGATAAAGTGATTTTGGAAACCCTCGACTATAAATTCAGAATCTCTGGTGATCTTGTAACCAAGGAAGTACGAATCTAAAAAAAAATAAAAAAATACTTGACAAACTCAAGATAATATGATATAATATAAATGTAACGGAGACAAAATGATTTATTTATTAATACTTCTCTTCATCGGATGTGGAGAAGAAAAGAAAGACACTGCTCAAAAAACTGAGCAAAAGGCAACCGAAGATTCTTCAACTGTCGAATAAAAAAAATAAAAAAAATACTTGACAAACTGATCAAAATATGATATAATATATATATGAAAAACAAAGAGAGGTGAAAAACTCAAACAAACACAAAGAGGTTATTGACTTGTTCCGTTAAAAAGTCAACAAATTATTTAAATGCTTAACTACGGAGGATATTATGAGCAAGAACGTAACAATCTACACTGGAACTTTCACAAAGATCAATGGTGAAAAACGAACCATGACTTTCATTCGCAAAGGTGATCTACCAAGTTCCATGGTGAACGAGAACACTATCAAAGACCTTGAAGGCCGTACCGGGTCTGAGGTTGTGTTCGACACACAGAATCGACAATTCCGTCAATTCAATTGGAATACAGTCCAAGGTGATGTAACCGAAACTAATTCCACATTCACCTTCTAACGAAGGTCGGTTTTTAAAAGTTTCCGATAAAAAAACTTTACTTTTTTTTCTTGACAGCGACAAGTAAACATGCTATATTATAAATGGGAGCAAGATTGAAACTCTGCTTACCTTAGTCTGAGAAGACACAAAAACATCGCCTAAACACGGAGAAATAACATGGCACTAAATATAGATCTAATGAGACAAAAACTCAACAACTCACAAAACAAGAATTCTGGTAATAAGAATGATACCAAATGGAAACCATCAGAAGGAGACCAAACAATTCGAATCCTTCCAACCAAAGATGGTGACCCGTTCAAGGAATTTCATTTTCATTACAATGTAGGAAAGAACCCCGGCATCCTTTGCCCCAAAAAGAACTATGGAGAACATTGTCCAATCTGCGACTTTGCATCTTCATTATGGCGAGATGGAGTTGATAACAACGATGATCAATCCAAAAACGCTGCAAAGAAACTATTTGCTCGAAAGCGTTACTACTCACCAATTATAGTTCGTGGTAAAGAAACTGATGGTGTAAAAGTCTGGGCTTATGGCAAAATGGCTTATGAAACACTTCTCGGCTATGTCCTTGACCCTGATTACGGAGATATTACTTCATCTGAGACTGGAACTGACATTGTATTAAACTACACTGTTCCTGGAACTCCCGGATCTTTCCCCAAGACACAACTTAAACCTCGTCGTAGACCCTCCGTACTATGTGATGATGCAATAGCTGACTGTGATGCACTTATCGATTCCGTCCCCGATATTGAAGCACAATTCACAAAGCTGTCCTCCGAAGAAATACAAGCTATTCTGGACGATTTCCTATCTACGGATTCCTCCTCCGAAATGTCCTCCTCAGAGACTACCAAATATGGTAAGTCCGCTGTAGATAAGAAACTCGATAGTTTTCTCGGTTAGTGGTTGCACCGCCTCGCTCCCGGCGACTAATAAATAGGGAGCCCTTTTTACGAGTCCGCTTACTCTCTAAGCAATTTCTGGTACCGGCTATAGTTGCTGGAACTAAAGGAGATTAGCATGCCTAATACAAATAGAAATACTGAGACAATTAATAATTTTAAATCTTTATCTTTTGGATGGAATTACATCAAGAGTTTACGTTCAAGTCGATATCGGCTAACAACAACTATCGGTGAACATATCGATAACAGTTTAGATGCAGGTGCAAAAGTTTGTAAAGTTGATTTCATAGGGAAGTCAAACAACTATAATACTATTGTAATATCTGATAATGGAACTGGAATGGATCACAATACACTTTGTGACTCATTTACACTAGGATTGGCTCGAGAAAGTAGACCGAAGAATGCAAATGGAAAATTTGGTCTTGGTGGTACAACAAGTGCTTTGTCCATATCTGCTAGAAAGGTGGTGGTGACAAGACATGCTTCCGGAATGTATGCGCAAAAGTATGATTTGCGAGATGTCAAGGAAAAAGATTGTTGGGGAACAACAACAATATCAGTAACAAAAGAATATGTTGAGATGTTCAACAAATATATTGGGGAAAATTCAACAGGAACTTTGGTTTTATTAAGAGATCTAGATAGATTGAATTCCAAAGTGACTGGAAATTCAAGAACCAGTCTTATAAAATATATATCAAAAACATACTGTTCCTTTATGGAAACTGGATCAAAGGCTTTTTATGTATGTGACACCAAAGTAGAACCAAAAGATCCATTGATGTGGTGGGATCCCGATGTTGAAAAACTCATTGACAATATTCCAATACCCGGTACCAAAACAGCTAGACTAAAAGCAGTTAGTGTATACAATATTCATTCCACTAAAAGTGGTAGAATGAATAATAGTGGCGGAAGATTATATCGAGAAAATCGCCTCATAACCGATGGAATCTTTAAGAATGAAGCTTGGCCAAGTCTATATGACAAAGCACAGAATAAACGGGATCTTCGATGGGCTATCTTTTTTGGTGCCGAAGATGATGAGGTATTTAGAATTGCAAACTCTAAAGATGATGCCCAGCCATCATCAAATCTGGAGTCTTGGGTGTCTAACAAGTTGATGCCATGGGTTCGTAAACTAGCGGATAAACGAGATAAAAGAGATAGCGTACTTAGCGAAGAAGAAAAAGCAAAAGTAAAAGAGCAAGAAGAAGATCTTGTAAACGAAACGGCGGTGGATGCTGGTAAGACCTCGGAGTTAATTGAAGAAATTATCCCAGACGAAAAAGAAGAAGGAATAAAAAGCGCAGATATACCTCCACAGCCAGTCTTCTCTCTAGAAAAGAAGCCTTACAAAATCTTCCACAAAGATTTACACTACACTGGTCCTTTGGCCTTTACAGAAAAAGCTTCTAAAGAAGAAGATCACGAGTATTCTTTGATAATCAACTCAGCCCACCCTTTTACTATAAAGTATTATAACAATGGCACTGATACAACCAGACAAGCTATCACTACTTTATTACATTCAGTGCTAATGGCTGAGACTATGACTGGCCATGAAAGTCAACCAATAAGAATGTACATGGAGCGCTTCAACTCAATAGTTAAACAACTAACGATAAAGAAAGACAATATATAATATCGCGAGTAGCCACTCGTCTTAAGAAGAATGAATCTAGTGATTTAGAGCCCTGAGTATGGCATAAACTGCTCAATTTTAACTTAGGAGAAACAATGACCAAAGCAGGAAAAATAGACCTGAAAGCAATGCAAAAACTTGTTAACAAGAAAACTGGACTTAACGTCGCTCACAATCTAAACGAAAACAACCCAACCATCGTAAAACAATGGATTCCAACAGGATCTCGATGGCTTGACTCTATTATCTGTAGAGGAAAGTATGGAGGAATACCTGTAGGAAAGATAACAGAGATCGCTGGACTCTCTGGTGCCGGAAAATCATTCATGGCAGCACAAGTGGCAGCAAATGCTCAAAAGATGGGGCTCTTCCCTGTCTATTTTGATGCAGAATCAGCAATTGATCCAATGTTTCTTGAAAACTCTGGTATCGATACTGAGAACCTTATGTATATTCAAGCTGTATCTGTTGAGAAAGTACTTGAAACAATTGAGACTCTTATCGATCAATATGAAGAACACCAGTTTCTTTTTATTTGGGACTCAATAGCTGCAACATCTTCTGAGAAAGAACTCGAATCTGATTTCAATCCTCAGTCAACTATGTCTGTCAAACCTAGAATATTTGGAAAAGCTTTTCCCAAGCTTACTATTCCTCTAGCAGACGGACAACATACTCTGTTATTAATAAACCAGTTAAAAACAAATATTAACGTTCAAAACCCAATGGCTGCTCTAGTTGAGCCGTGGATAGCACCCGGCGGTAAAGCTATTGAGTATTTCTGCTCTCTAAGAATCTGGCTTACAAAGCGAAAGTCAAAGGCATCCTATGTCACAGACGACACAGGCTTAAGAGTAGGATCAGAAGTTAAATGTAAGCTTCAAAAGTCTCGCTTCGGAACAGAGGGAAGAGAGTGCACCTTTAAGATCCTATGGGCTGGAGAGGCAGCAATCCAAGATGAAGAATCATGGCTAATTGCCCTTAAGTCATCAAAAACTGATAAACTTAAATTGGCGGGTGCTTGGTATACTTTGGTTGGTGAAAAGAAAGAATACAAATTCCAAGGCAAACAGTGGGTAGCTAAACTTCAAGATCCGGATTTCCGTAAAATTGTTATGGATATCATGGATGAAGAGATTGTAAAGAAGTTTGAATTGGAAGGTAAAAATTTTGGTGTGAGTGAAGACGATTAATTGTTTTCATGTTTTCTCCTGGCGATGGGTTGTGGTTGGCTCATCGCCTTTTTTTTTGTTTTTTTGAGACTATTTATGATAGTTTGGAGAATACCAATGAAAATTCGAATCAAAAGAAAGCTCAACGAAGGATGGGCAATAAAGAAAGGGATGGGTCAAAGAGCCGGAGCATCGTCTTTATCTGGGCCACACTTCCATATTCCCGGAGAATCTTATAAAGCCGTTCAATCTGGACAACAGCTCCAAGGTTGGGATAAGTATTGCCAACTCGTTACAGAGGCTTACATAGCTGCTCCTGATGAAACACCCGAAGGTCTCAGAATGTATGAAGAGTTCGAGAAGCATATCAAAACTCTTCACCCAAAGATTGAAAAAATGTACAATATTGATTATGTTGATAGGCAACCTTATGCTTCCGCAAAGGAAATGGGCCAAAAGATGCAAGACACGGGAACGTTCGAGATCTCAAGTCAATTCTTACAATCAGGCGACCCAGAGCAACGCAAAATTAACCTTCAAAACAGAGCCGTTCATGATTACTTTGGTCACCTTAGAGCCAAGGCTTATGAGAAAGACCCATCAGTTATAGGAGAGTTCTCGTTGCTTGGAGAGCTTCAAGCGTACAACAATCAGTTAAAGGTTGCATCTCCCAAAATGGTTCCTTTGATGTTTACACTTATTGTGGGACAAGCTTGTCACAACTTCCACATGGGACGCTTTCCCGGTCTTAAATTATCTGTCCTTCCCGGCTTTGATTACTTTAACATTGGAAGAGTTGACGGATATGGTATTACAAAAAGCGGAGATCTTGTAAAAAAATGAAAATAAAAATTTTAAAAGAATTTAAAGAACCAAAGATCAACTTTGCAACAAAGCAAGAGATGGCTCATGCCGCTCAAATGTATTTTGCTCTTCAAGGTGATAGTGTTATCTTCGAAGAGTTTGGTGAAGATTTTGAGATTATTGTTTCAGATCCAAGTTCTCCCAATGAAGAATACGTTATGGCTTTTTATAACGGCCTCAAAAGCAACCCAGCCTCAGAATATCTCTCTGATCTTTCTCCGGAGAATCTAAAGCAACACTTTCTTCTTATGACAGGAGAAAAAGATGGAGGAATGGCATGCTCTACCAAGGGACATATGGGATCTGGCTGGAACAATAGTTCTAGAAAGGGTATTCTTAAAAAGATAATGAGTCATGCTAGAAACAACTACGGAGGAAAGTCCGGAGATCACTTTGACGGTGGGCTTGGAGGATATTATAAATCTCTTGGTCTTGTTGAGGTTTATAAGATATCATTTTGGGATCAAGATTATGCTCCTGATAATTGGCCATATAAACCGGTTGACATTTTCAACCCGAAGAAGTCTGTATATGCACAAGCCTTTAAAGATTTCAAGAGAGACTCTGTTCCAAACCAAACTATGAAAATATCAGCAGAGGGAGGTTTCCCGGTAACAATAAATCCTTATAAAAAAATGGTTCAATATGCAAACGGCATGCCCGACGTAATTTATAGAAGATATTCTTAAGAAAATACTTGACAAATTCTTCTCAATGTGATACAATATAAGAGACACGGAGGAGAAATGAAAAATGAAAAACTATGGCTTCTTGTAGACTCAACTCTCAGGAAGCTATTGCACGCCCAACACTGGACAACCTCGATTGATTCTTATAAAGAAGACATCGACCAAGCTGTTGAGTCTTTGAAGAAAGCAAAAAAGAAACTTGAGGAGGAATAATGAAAACTTTTGTATATAACGGAAAACACTTGATGGTTGATATTTTAACCAAAGGGACTTACAACCTAAACGATCCAAGCCGGATATCATCTTGCTTAGAGTCTATAGTAGACTCTTTGGACATGACAATGATATTGCCACCAATAATAGTAAAGTTCCCACATAGTACATCAGAATTAAAAAGAACCTTAAAGTCACTAAATAAAGAAGGCTTGTCTGAGTGTGAAACAGCTAGAGAAATAGAAAACAGTTTAAAAGAAAGAGAAGAAGAGGCTTATGGCTATTCAGCTTTTGTTATGATAGCGGAATCTCACATAAGCATCCATACCTTCCCAGAACTTAAATATGCTTCTTTTGATTGTTATAGTTGCAAAGGTTTTGATGAAAAAAAAGTTATTGAAATACTTGAAGACTTTTTCGATATTTTAAAGGTGCAACCAATCGTATGCAAAAGAGAGGTACCAAGATGAACAAGATAAGACTTAGAAACAAAGAGGTCGTTGAGGTTGATCATGAAATGGCAATAACATTAGCTGCCGATGCAATCTCAAGCCTCGTAAGTCTCGTCTATTACAGGGTAGCAGACTTCACATCGAGAATTGACTACATTCAATTCAAAAAGAAAACAATCGTTATAAAATTTAAGGAGGACAAATGAAAAAGAAAGTTATGATTATTGACGGTCTCAATATGTTTTTGAGATCTTACATTGTGGTTCCATCACTGGATCCAAGAGGAAACCCAAGCGGAGGAACCTATGGCTTTATGAAGTCATTACAGAAGATTTCCGGAATGTTCCAGCCAGACGAGGTTATTGTCTGTTGGGATGGCGAAGGAGGCTCTCAAAAACGAAAGCAGATTGATAAGAACTACAAGGCCGGCAGATCACCTGTTCGCTTCAACAGACGACTTATCGACCTTACACCGGAAGAAACCGAGAAAAACAAATATAATCAACAGTTGCGTCTTATGGAGTATCTCAACGATCTCCCTGTGATTCAAATCATGATTGATTACATCGAAGCTGATGACGTAATCGCTTATGTTGCTCAGCACGATAAATACAAAGATTGGGAGAAGGTGATAGTCTCCTCAGATAAGGATTTTTTCCAGTTAATTTCCAAAGAATCCAAACTGTATCGTCCGATTCAGGATCAACTGGTGGATTACCCTACCTTAATGGAAGAACACAAGATTCACCCCAAAAACTTCGCATTAGCGAGAAGTTTGGTTGGTGACAAATCTGACAATCTACCTGGAGTTCCAAGGGTTGGATTAAAGACCGTAGCATCCAAGTTCCCGTTCCTCAAAGAGACAAAACAGTATGAGGTCAAGGATATTCTAGAACATTGCGAAGCTCAAGATAAAATGCTTAAGATTCATGAGAATATTGTGGAACACTCGGCTCTCGTTGAGAAGAACTACAAGATAATGCAGCTATATAGTCCATCAATCTCATTTCTCCATAAAAAGCAAATAAATTTTTCTTTGAAAGAGTTTGAGCCAAGTATGAAGAAGCTTGAACTTGTCCAAAAGCTCGCTTACGACGGCATTAAGCCAGATTCTTTAACCGTTATGTTCAATGTCCTAAAAAAAATAACTTTAAAAAAATAAAAACTTGACAGACTTTTTGTAATATGTTATAATACTTATAACTCGGAGGAAATATGAATAACAAAGCGGAAACGTTTCAGAGGTTCGGCAAAGCCTTTCAAGAAAAATTTTGCCATCTTATGCTTTCGGATAGACCTTTCTGTGACCAAGTCACGGAAGTTCTTTCTGTTGACTTCTTGGACTACGAATATCTTCGTGTATTCGTCAAGATTCTCACAGAGCATCGAGAAAAGTATAAGGTTCACCCATCGTACGAGATTATGGAAACTAGAATTAGAACAGATTGCAATAACTACACCAAAGCCCTTAAGGAACAACTTATCGGCTTCTATGCGACTATCAAGTCAACTGATGAAATCCCCAATTCACAATTCATCAAAGATAGTTCCCTTGACTTTTGTCGCAAGCAGGTTCTCAAAGGCGCAATGATGAAGTCTGTCAAGCTTATTAAGTCTTCATCTTTTGACGAAATTTCTAAAGTTATTGAAGATGCTCTCAAGTTAGGAACAGACAATAACTTTGGTCACGACTTCATCAAAGACTTTGAGGAAAGATACACCTTGACATCACGAGATCCTGTCTCAACAGGATTTGAGAGAGTTGATGAAATATGCAAAGGTGGTCTTGGTAAATCTGAGCTTGGTGTAGTTATTGCCCCAACTGGGGCTGGTAAATCCATGGTTCTTGTTCACTTAGGAGCACAAGCCCTTAAACAAGGCAAGACTGTGGTTCATTACACTTTAGAACTTCAGGACACAGTTGTTGGCAATCGCTATGACTCTTGTATCTCTGAAATTCCTTTGGGAGATCTCTTTCAAAATAAGAAACAGGTTATGTATAAGATTAAAGATATTCCGGGTCAATTGATCATTAAAGAATATCCGACCAAGTCTGCTTCAACTGAGACTATTAAGAACCATATCGAACGTCTTCGTAAGAAAGGTATTGAACCTGATATGATTATTATGGATTATGCGGATCTTTTGAGACCTACTCGTTCATCAAAAGAAAAGCGCTATGATCTTGAAAACACATATGAAGAATTAAGAGCTATAGCTCAAATTTACAAATGTCCTGTTTGGACAGCTTCTCAAACTAATCGCTCTGGCTTAAATGCTGAGGTTATTACAATGGAAGCAATATCGGAAGCATTCAACAAATGTTTCGTTGCTGACTTTATCTGTTCTCTTTCTAGAACAGTTCAAGACAAGCAAGCGAATAAAGGTAGAATGTTTATCGCTAAGAATCGTAATGGGCCGGATGGCCTTATATTCCCAGCATTTGTAGACTGGTCGAATGTAAAAATAAAAATATTAAGTGCTGAATCTGATGAATCCATCACAGATGTGATCGCAGACTCAGAAGATAACAAGATGAATTTCTTGAGACAAAAGTATCAAAAACAAAGAAGAGGATAAAACATGTTGAAACTTAAAAATGTACAAGTCCGAAAATTTCGGCTTTCGGAGCAATTTATTAATAAATATAAAGAAACAGAGGTTCCATGGGGACCAGTCGGTTATGTTACCTTCAAGCGTACCTATGCTCGAAGACTCAATGAGTTTGAAGAGGGCGCAACAGGAACAGAAGAATGGTGGCAAACTTGCCGCCGTGTTGTCGAAGGAATGTTCGATATTCAAAAGCGTCACGCTTTTATGATTGGTATTGAGTGGAATGACGCCAAAGCTCAAAAAACAGCTAAAGAAGCATATCATCGCTTATTCAATCTTAAGTGGACTCCACCTGGACGTGGACTTTGGATGATGGGCACAAAGTTTGTATACGAGAGAACAGGTGCTGGGTTATTCAACTGTGCTTTCCGTTCCACCAAAAACATTGCAGATAAAGGTGGTTACCTATTTGCATGGATGATGGATGCACTTATGGTTGGGATCGGAGTAGGTTTTGATACGCTTGGTGCAAAGTCATTTAGTGTTAAAGAACCACAGTGGACAAACGACACACTTGTTATTGAAGACTCGCGTGAAGGTTGGGTGAATAGTATTCATATTCTACTCGATGGTTTTATATTAGGCAAAAAGGTTCCTAAATTTGACTTCTCTGCTATTCGTGGTAAAGGTGAACCTATCCGTGGGTTTGGTGGTACTTCTAGTGGTGCTGGGCCTCTTATTGAGCTTCATGACAATCTCAAGGGGCTGTTAGAGCCAAAAGTTGGCGAGATGATTGAATCTGTTGATATCGTTGATATTGAGAACCTTATCGGTCGCTGTGTGGTTGCTGGTAATGTTCGCCGCTCTGCTGCTCTTGCTATTGGTCAATTTGACGATAAAGAGTATCTTACAATGAAGAATGACCAAGAGAAGCTATACCATCATCGATGGGGATCCAACAACTCTTTTGAAGCAAAGGTTGGCATGGATTACACATGGCATGCTGAGCAGTCACAAGTAAACGGAGAGCCGGGTTATATTTGGCTTGACAATGCTCGTTACTATGGTCGTATGAAAGACGGAAAGCGTTATGACGATGTTAAAGTTATGGGCTTCAATCCTTGTGTCGAACAACAGCTTGAGAATGGAGAGTTATGTTGTCTTGTAGAAACTTACCCTGCAAAGCACGATAGTTATGAAGACTATATCAAAACTCTAGAGATAGCTTATATGTACGGAAAAACCGTGACTCTTGTCAACACCCACTGGCCTGAGACCAACGCTATTATGCTAAAGAACCGTCGTATCGGTTTGTCTCAAACTGGTGTAGTTCAAGCTTTCAATAAGTTTGGAAGACGTAAGATGTTCCAATGGTGTGATGATGCTTACGATCATGTCCAGAAACTTGACAAAGAATACTCAGACTGGCTCTGTGTTCCTCGTTCTGTTCGCATGACATCTATCAAGCCATCAGGTACAGTATCTTTGCTTAACGGCTCAACTCCGGGCATTCATTATCCTGAGAATGAATTTTACATTAGACGTATTCGTTTTGCAACCAACTCCAAACTTCTCCCAGCTCTTGAACAAGCTGGATATAAGATTGAGAAAGATGCTTACTCTCCAAACACAATGTGTGTTGAGTTTCCTGTTAAGGAGCCTTTCTTCCAAAAAGGCAAGCGAGATATCTCAATGTGGGAACAACTAGAGATTGCTGCACAATATCAATATTATTGGGCTGATAACTCTGTGAGTATTACTGTCACCTTTCAAGAGCATGAAAAAGACGAGATCAAAGATGCTTTAGAGATGTACGAAGCAAGGCTTAAAGCTGTATCCTTCTTAAAATATGAAGAGACTGGCTATAAACAGGCTCCTTATGAGCCAATAACTGAAAAAGAATACAAAGCCATGGTGAAGAAGATAACACCTATCAAAAAGATTGAAACCGATGAAGGTGGTGTTGGATCCAAGTTTTGTTCAAATGACACATGTGAAATATAGGAGGAAATATGAAACCATTTAATAGACATGTTTTAGTAAAACCAATAGAAAAGGAAGAGCCTAAGAAAGAATCACTGATTGTTCTTCCTACTGACTATAAGAAACCCGAGTCTCCGCACCAAGTTGCGGAGGTCTTGGATCTTTCCGATGACTGCTCTATAGAGTTGTCTGTCGGTGATAAAATAGTATTCGAGAAAAGAATGTCGAATAAAATCCAAATAGATGATAAAACTCACTATTTAGTGTTAGAAAATTATATTTATGGGAGATTATAACATGAAACTTACTTTAGGAAAATTACGTAACTTGGTAAAACAGGTTGTTAAAGAAAATAGAATCGTGATTGCCGAAGAAGAAATCGGCATGACCTTTGAGCAATTTAGAAAAATTCTTTCCGGAAACATCAATCCCGGTACAAAGTCAAGTCCCGATATGCACAAAGGAAGAGTCCAGAGGCTAGGTATCATGACTGCTGAAAACCCGCGAGGAGTCGGAGCAGATGATGAAAAAAACGTACAGCTGATGAAAAACTTTGCTAAAATGTTAGATGATAAAGGCTTGCAATATGTTTCCATCGGCGGTAAATATGGAAACCCTGAAAATAGTTACATTATTATAAATCCAACGATGCTTGACATGGTTGAATTTGGAAAGATGTATGGACAGGCTGTTGTTATCTTTGCACAAAAGATGCGACGCTATACTAACGAACCAGCACCCAGTATTCATTTTCGTTTTGATTACGTACAAACGGAACCTGATGGTCTAGAAGACCCACAATTTGGTCCGCAAGAATACTATGTTGAAAGATCACAAGATAAAATTGTTTTAACGGATGATGACGACAACTATAGTGAGCTAGATGGCACCAAATTTACTATCCCATTCTTCGGAGACAAAGATATGCCGAAAGAAAGGTTTGTAACCGTCACAGATCCTGAAAGTGAACTGGCCGGCTTGAAGGGGAAGTATGACCCAGTATGAAAAAACAATTCATCTCTATGATGACGGCATTGGTAGGGTTCAGTATATTTCTCATATGGGTGACGACATTACCGTTGTCAATGCTGCTCGTGTATCTTTTGGCCGACAGAAGCACACATTGGATGCACGGGACCGTAAGCTCATTCGCTACCTCATTGCCCACAGACACACTTCTACTTTGGAGCATTGTGTTGTTACCTATAAATTTGTTGTCCCTCTCTATATTCGTTCTCAGCATCATCGCCACAGAACATGGAGCTACAACGAGATTTCTAGGCGGTATACGGAAAAAGATCTCCAATTTTATTGCCCGAAGCAATTCCGAACCCAGCACAAATCAAACAGACAAGCCTCAAACTCAGAAGAACTCATCGATCCTTTCCTTTACAAAGAACCGAAAGCAACGTTAGTCCCTGTTTTTCACCCATCAGCCTCAGAGATATACCGAGAGCATTGTGCACATTCTTTAAGACTATTTCACGAACTAGTTAGTAAAGGAGTGTGTCGAGAACAAGCCAGGGGAGTCCTCCCGCAAACTCTTTACACAGAGTACTATGGAACAGTTAATCTCAATAATCTTATCAAATTTATCAGTCTCAGGATCCATGATGGTGCTCAGTGGGAAATCGTTCAAGTCGCCAAAGCGTGTCTTGAAATCGCGAAGGATATTTTCCCGGCTACGATCTCGGCCTTTGAGGAGATCAGTCATGGAGGCAAACTACAAAAAGGGTGAAATATTCTACCTAAACGATTTCGGAACAGTTCTTCTAGAAGACGATAACACAGCAAGGGTCGGCATAATAATTGCTGGACCCTTGAATTATTTAATGGAGGACGAAAATGGTCATTTTTTCTATTGGGTTTACGATGTAATGATTGGAAATCAACTAATTAAACATATACCCCAAGAATTTATGGACAGGATAACAAATGAACAACATGAAGACAATCCTAAAGGAGTGGAAGTCTTTCCTAAAGGAAAGTAAAGGCAAACCGCATCCAACCAGTATTGCAGCCAGAGGGCGAAAATACATAGATAGCCTCCAAACTCAGAAAGGCTTATCAAAAACCGAGGCTTTGTCCAAAGAAGCTGCGTACCACATCGTAAGTGCACTTGACGGATTTACAGGAAGAAAAGACTTCTTTAAAGCAAATAGCGCTATTGCACTCGATGTATTAGAATCTCTGGAAGAACTAGCCAGAGAATTCATTGACACCAATCAAAATGTTGATAATAAGTACTTTAGAATCTACGCAACAGGAGCCCAAAGAGAAAAAACCGGATCTCGTAACAAAGACACTGGTGTTGCTTATATTCTAACATTGCAAGAATTTCAGTCTCATAAGACAGACTTCGACGCAGAAGAAGATCTGTATAAGTATGTAACAATTATGTCTGATATGGTCGAAGATGGCGATTTTGATTTTGGCCTCTTTTCAAAGCCAACAGAGAGAAAACGATTCTTTGATACAAAAGAAAGAAGCTTTGATCAAGGAACAGGAGGGATTCAAAAACCCCCTCGTCTTTCACCTCAAGAAGATGAAGAATTTGACACCAAAGCGATTCCCTATTTTAAAGCAGCTGGTGCTGTCAATGGACTCTTAACTATGGATCCAAAGCCCACTAAGAAGGAAAGATACAACATTCTCCTCGAGGAAGCAGAGCAAAGAGTAATATTCTTTGAATATCTGTATGATTTGTGGATGCGAAAAACAGACCCCGAAGTTTATTTCAATGACACAATGATTAGACTATACAGAGATGGCTTCGAAGCTGGGAAGAAAGAAGTTGCTAGAATTCGTGAAATCTTAGCAAACATTCAACCAACTCCGGAAGAAACAGTTGAAGATCTCATGGCCAAAGCAAGAGCCGGAGACAAAGAAGCAGCAAAAGAAGCAAGAAGAATTCTTGTATCTCTCAAGCGAAACAGAGAAGCGCGTGAAATGCGTATGCTATCGAGGTAATTTTGGATTTACATTTTCCCAAATTAATCACTGGTGGCTCACTTGAATCTCTACTATATGCATATATGACTGAGACACCAATCGTTATATCTCAACCCTATGTTCCATTTGAACTTGATGTCATGGAAGACGATCAAATCCTGGAGTTAGCTGGTTACGATAGAACCACAGAAGTTAAGAAGGTTGAGGTGTGGGATCGACTCACATTTATTCTCTCGATGGCTGGTCTTGTGCTTATGCCAAACAATGTGAGAACTATAAAACATATCGATAAACAGATAGTTTTCACTCTTAAAGACAATACAAGAATGAAGATAGGTTACGACACCCTGACAAGTTTTGATGAGCATATAGACGAAAAACTTAAGGTATATGACTGGTTTTCTATACGTTCCGGGTCAAAGGTCGAACTTGAAGAGATACTAGACGATGATGATTTTGTTAAAAAAATTATATTCTATCCTTGTCAACGACGTAGTGCAAAAGGTAGAGGTAGAAAAGACCTTGTCGCTTATTCAGAGATCCCATATGTTGACATTCATGACTATGAGAGTTCTGAGTCCTATGTTCGTCTTAAAACAATTCACATGATGAAAGAAGCTGGTTTAAGAGGAAAGCCAAACGGATACAATAATAGAGGCAAGATGCAATATTATGCCATCAAGATTGAACATGCTCATCGGGAGATACACAAAACATACAAGCCCAAATATACATTGGAACAGTTATTTAAGAAATTCAACAACGAGAAGGAGATATGGAATCTAACACGAAAACTTTTACATCGGAAACAAATTTCCATCTTGCGGGAATCATCCCGGTTGCAGGTCGTCGTCTAAACTATGACCTCCCGTTTCCTGACGTTATGCTTCCTATTGCTAAAGACTATACTCTACTGGAGTCTGCTATTGTTGAGTGTGCTTATGCCGGTTGTGATACTATTTGGATCATTTGTAACGATGATACTGCTCCGTTGTTACGGTATCGTATAGGCGATATGATAGAAGATCCGTCGTATTACTTCTACAATACTTCGAAGAACAAAGACCACAGGAAGAGGATTCCAATCTTCTGGGTTCCACAGCACCCAAAGGATCGAGACAAAAGAGACTGTCTTGCTTGGAGTGTGGTGTATGGTTCTCTTGTAGCCTTTCAAACATCTTCCAACATCTCCAAATGGGTTATACCTGATAAATACTATGTGTCGTTTCCCTTTGGCATCACAGACCCCAAGGAGGTTATGTCCATTAGAAGAACATACAAGACAAAGAAAAATTATTATATGGTCTCGGAAGGAAGAAAGGTTGAGGACAATATCCACACTTCATTTACATTTGGAAAGGACGAGTTTCTAGTGTATCGACGTAATGTTCGAAAGGGAACTGGAAGGTATAAAAACTTCACGTTAGATCCGGAGAATAACCCCCGAGAAGAGCTTCCGCTGGAAGAGAGGTGGTCTGCTCGCTTCTTTGAGCTCAAAGACGTTTTTAAGGGAATTCCGACCGATAATGCCAACCTTTTGAATGTTAAAGAGTTTCATGATGTGTCGACTTGGGATGGGTATCTTAAGCTTATGTCATCTGATTTTGTTAAGAACATTTCGAGACCACCGAGAGAAATGTTTAAATATAAAGAGTTCAATAGGGTTGCAATTGATCGAGACTAATTAAATTACCATGAGCAATATCCAAGCAAAAAAGTTTAAAAAACTGCAAAAAGAATTAGACTATTGGCAATCCGAGCTAGAATATATACAAGAAATTTTAAAAGAAGAACATCTTAAGTTCGAGGAATACCATAGGAAGTATTGCGAAGACAACGAGATCGATCTCCAACAGCTTAACAAAGAAAACAGCAAAAGAGTGGATCAATTGATACCCAAACCAGCAAAACAAGAGATCGAATTTGAAGATAAGACAGATGAAAAGTACTTCAAAAAAATCTACAAAAAGATAGCCCGCAAACTCCACCCAGATCTTGGTGGCGACGCAGAAGAGTTTAAGAAAGCCACTTCTGCACTTCGCGAAAAAAACTTTCAAAAAATACTTGACATTTGCTCAAATCATGATATAATAATAGAGATGAGTGAGGAGCTCAACAAAATTCTTGAAAAACAAATTGAGAATGTAAAACAGCAAATAAACAAAGAAAAATCTACTTATTCTTGGAAGATGCATCTTTGCGGTAGAAACAAACTTTGCAAAAATGTATTAGTTCAACAGTTTTTAAAACAACTATTCAATTACGAGGGTAAAAAATGAAATTAACAATAGAGCAGATCAAACAACTTATCAAAGAAGAATTGCAAAATTTTCAATTGGAAGGCCTTAAAGGGTTTCCATTCGAAGGTGGAGGGATAATCATTTATTTTGAAGATGAAAATTCCGATGACCCAAAAGTTGATATAGCAAAAGGAAGTGAGAAAATTGGCCAAATGAAAGATGAACGAGGAGTCGACCAATCAGTTCCCATGAGCTCAACAGATCCAGATTTTATAAAGATAACTAAAGAACTGACTAAAAGAGGTTATGATTTTAAAGTCATCGCCGGCGACTTTAAGGTTAAGATTCCTGGTGGAAATAGTTATGTAGATTATATTCTTCGGTATGGCAGAAAACAAAAAAAATAGGAGGAAGAATGTACAATCCAAATGAAAAACTAAAAGACATAATAAAACAGAAGGGTGGTTTCATAAACGCCCATGCTCACTTTGATCGAGCATTTACTGTAACAGAAGATAATATGCAAGAGGTGGTTAATTACCATCTTTTTGATAAGTGGCAGTTCGTTGATCGCTTCAAGAAATCAGCACAGGTGTCAGATTATCTTAGAAATTTTGAAATGGCAATCATAAGTCAAATGCACTATGGCGTAGTTGGTGCTCTGACTTTCGTAGATGTTGATAGTATTTGTAACTACAAAGCTCTAGAGGCTGCTCAATTGGCCAAGGCCACAGCAGCAGAGAGAGGATTTACTCTTAAAATATGTTCACAAGCACTTAAAGGGGTGATTAAACCTTCGGAGAACCGACTGCTAAGAGATGCTTTGGAAGATGACAAGCTCGATGCTATAGGTGGATTACCACGAATAGACGCACCTTATGAACAGGCACATCTAGACGAGATCCTTTATTTGGGCAAGACCTACAACAAAAGAGTTCATGTTCACGTAGATCAACTTAATTGTAATCTTGAAAAAGAAACAGAACTTTTAGCCAGAAGAGTAATGCATGCTGGGATGGAGGGCCAAGTAACAGCAGTTCATGCAATTTCCATAGCATGTCATGACAAATACTACCGAAGAGACGTATATAAGATGTCAGCAGATGCTGGTTTGTCTTTTGTTTCTTGCCCAACCGCATGGATAGACTCTAGAAGAAAAGAAACTTTAACCCCAACTCACAATGCTATAACTCCTGTGGAGGAAATGTTGTCACATGGACTAACAGTTGCAATTGGCTCTGATAATATACATGATGTTTATAAACCTTATTCAACCGGTGACATGTCGACCGAACTTAAATTTCTGCTTGAAGCACTACACTTGTACGATCAAGGAGTTTTATCGGAAATAGCAACCACAAACGGAAGACTAGTTATTGGTATGGAGGAAGAGAAAAATGGACATAAACAATTTGAAGAAGGGGGATTTAGTTTACTATAACGATTTTATCGAAGAAAGCTTTGCAAGACCGGGAATGCAAATCGGAGTTGTGGTACATGTATATGAAAATATTAACCCTTTATTTGAATACATGAGCGACAATAAAACATATGCAAACGAGTACGTTGTAATATGGATAGCAACTGGCTTTCGTTCGAGACTTTTGGGAATCAACCTGACAAAGGTTGAAGTTCCCTCTGACACCTCAATGAAGAATCAGTGATAAGGTTTCCTCTCGCTGAGGTGTATTTTTTTAAAAAAAACAGTTGACAAACTGACGATTATGTGATATAATATTAATACATGAGGAGGTAGCATGAAATTTAATCATATATTTGGCAATCCGCCATTTCAAGATTCTAAAAACAAAAAGAAAACACAACACAAATTGTGGATAAAATTCACAGAAAAAGCTGTCGAACACTGGCTGAAAAACGGAGGCACATTGAACTGGATAACTCCAATGTCTTGGGGCTCTCCATCAAATAAAGTATTATCTTTGTTAAAAAAACAAGAGGTTACAAAAATATATTTGGATACTAAAAAGCACTTTCCCAAGATAGGAAGTACTTTCTGTCATTATCAACTTAATAAAGACCCAAAGAGCAGTCAAACTACATTTGTAGAAGGAGGATCTTCATTCTCTTTTATGTTAGATGAGTCTATACTTTATATTCCAAATGATGTGTGTCCAACATCTCTGTCGATACACAAGAAGGTCATGCATGCAAATCACGGCAAGCACAAAATCAATTATGACTATGTGACATGTCATAATGTTATACGTCATGCGCATGAGCTTAACAGAAAGAAAATCAGTAAAAACTGCGATAAATTAAAAGTATGCAAGGATATCAAAGAAGCCAAAAAACTCTTAATGTCAATAGAGACACTATACAATAAACAAGATAGTATAAAGATAACAGTTAGTGAGGCCAAGACAAGTAGTCATATTTATCCTATATTACACACAAACAACAAAACATGGTATTCATCAATAAAACAAAAGTTTTTTGACAAAAAAAAAGTTATGTGGTCTCGAAGCGGGTACACCAAGCCTTTTTATAACAAAGGCGGACTAGGATGTACAGACATGGGCTATTTTATCTTTGTCGACACAGACACAGAGGGAAAAAACCTTGAAAGATTCTTAAACTCAAAGATTATGAAATACATCTTCAAGACAGCAAAGTGGTCTGGATTTGGTAATGAACTGGTGTTTGGTTCTATACCAGTAATCGATATCATTAATAATAAAAGCGATGATGATTACTATAAAGCTTTTGGCTTAACAAAGACAGAGATAAAGTATATAGAGTCTATTTTGTCTCCACCTAAAACCACTAGGGGCACAAAGGCTAAAGCCGAGACTAAGTCTGAAAAAAGAGTAAAAGAATTTGGAGAAGTATTTACGCCTAAAGAGTTGGTCTTGGAAATGCTCGATATGGTCGATAAAACTGAATGGGAAAACAAAGAATCAACATTTATTGATCCTACGTGTGGAAACGGTAATTTCCTGATTGAGATCTTCATAAAAAGATTAAATAGTGGCATATCAGTAGAAGACGCACTGCAAACTTTATACGGTGTTGATATAATGCCAGATAATATAAAAGATTGCCATGGCAGAATCATACAATATATGTTGGACAATAATATAAAGTACAATAAAAACAAAGTAAAAGCAATATTAGCTAAGAATATTGTTTTAAATGATGCACTTGAGAAAGAAATGGAGAATATTTTCTTGACATAATCTAAATCTATGTTATATTTTTATAAAAGGAGGAATCATGGCTAAGGATACTAAAAAATACGGACAAATACTGGGAGAGTATAAATCAATACTCTCAGCAGCACAACAGCTAAACAAACTAGGCCTACTAAGCTTAACTAATTTGACTAGAATACAAAACGAATACGATCAACAACACCAGAACTATATTAATATCAAGGCTGATATACATGGTATAAATAAATATATGAAAAAAATGAACAATTTATTTGAAACAACAGCAAAAGAGATTGTTACGTACGTAAAATCTAAAACACCTAAAAAATCTGTTAATTTGATTAATATGTCAAAAAATGGATTGTCTAATATAAAGACAGCTAAATCTGATTTGGACATAGTTATTGATGACGAGACAACTTCTGTATCTTTGAAGCAATATGAGAAGAATAGCTCGATACAACTTTGTTCCGGCACATTCCTATCAACAATATGTAGCCTTTCTTTTGAAAGAGTGGGTAATGGAAAATTTGTAGACACACAGGGAAAAGAGTTTCTGTCTAAAAATATTCAAGATGTCAAGAATATGTTTGCGAAACACTATGGTGTTCGAGCTTCTGATCTGGCTCAAAAGATTAAAGATTTAGACAACGATTATTCACACCACAGAACAGAAAAAAAATATCCCGGAGATGCTAAGTGGAAAAGAACTACAAAACAAGTGGGTACAAAGGGGGCAAAGTATATATCTGAATTAATACAAATAGTTTTGGACAACTCCTCCCATTTAAAGGAAAATATCTTAAAGAGAACTGGTTTACGTGGCGATCATGAAATTTTAGTAGTTGCTAATTCCAAAAAGCCTCGGATATACAGCACTTTAACAAATTCTACGTTAAAGCAAAAGATATCTTCCTTGAACAGCAAAAAGACACACATAAAAACTAGCAACAAAGGCCAATCTGTAACCTTTTCATTTGTTAAGGAAGGCAAGATTATAACGTCTTTACTTATGCCCTGCACAATCAATAAAAATGGTGCGTGGCATATTCCAAAAGATGGTGTAACTAAAAAATATTGTAGCCTATCAAAGCTTTGGGTTGGCCCAAACTGTCTAAGACCGGAAAAAGCAAAACAAATGTACACCAGTACCAATTTCTATTTAGACTTCAAAAAGATATAAAAAAACTTGACACTCATGGGTTTTCGTGATACATTATTAATAACAACGGAGGAATTATGAAAGATATTAAGTTTGTTGGGCTTCATGCCCACAGCGGCGTTGGCTCGCCATTTGATGGCTTCGGCTATCCACAAGACCATATGAACTTTTGCTTTGACAACGGAGGACAAGCACTAGCTCTAACAGATCATGGAAACATGAATGGATTCGCATATCAAGTGCTTCATGCGAAGAAAATGAAGAAACAAGGTAAAGACTTCAAACCAATCTTTGGTGTTGAAGCTTATTTTATCCCTTGTGTTAACGAGTGGAAAAAACAATATGAAGAGCATAAAGCTGATAAGAAAAAGGCTAAAGCTCTATCTCAAGATCAATCTGGTACAAACGTTGAGGAGGAAGGAGCAACTAAGTCTAAAGGTCGCTCCATTAATCGTTCTCGACATTTAGTTTTGATCGCAATGAACCAAACTGGTTTGAACAACATATTTAAATTAGTATCAGAAAGTTACAGTGAAAAATATTTTTATAGAAAGCCTCGCATGGATTATAACCTTCTTAGTAAATATAGTGATGGTGTTATTGCTATGTCTGCTTGTCTTGGTGGTGTTTATGCTGGGTGCTATTGGGAGAATATTGAGAATGGTGAGGACGCGGTTCTTGCTTGCATGCGAGAGACAACCCGTACTATGGTTGGTATTTTTGGCGATCGTTGGTATGGTGAGCTACAGTGGAACGCTGTACCTGAGCAACATCATCTCAATCGCCTTATCATTAAAGTAGCGAAAGAGTTTGGTGTGAAACTGGTGTCTACGGCAGATTCTCATTATCCGACTCCAACTGCTTGGAAGGATCGTGAGCTATACAAACGTCTTGGGTGGCTTGGTCGTGGTGCACCTGAATGGTTGGACATGACTCTTCCCGGCTCTATCCAAGATATGGATTATGAACTGTATCCAAAGAACGGAGAACAGATGTGGGAAGATTACAAAAAATACTCAGAAGGATTTGATTATGAAGATGAACTCATTTTGGCCTCAATTGAAGAGAGCCACACTATCGCTTTCGAACGCGTGGAAGAATTTATCCCAGATACCACTGTTCGTTTGCCTGACTTTGTTGTACCTGCTGGTCGCGATGAGGACGATTATCTCCGTGATCTTTCTTTAGGTGGTTTAAGATTAATTGGAAAACTCAACGATGAGTATAGTTCTAGACTACAAACTGAACTCAAGGTCATTGCTGATCGTGGTTTCTCCAAGTACTTTCTTACGATGAAAGCTATTTCTGATAAGACCAATGAAGTTCAATTAGCTGGACCGGGTCGCGGTTCTGCTGCTGGTTCTCTTGTGGCTTATGCACTTGGTATTACGCAAGTAGATCCTATTAAATATGGGCTTCTGTTTTCTCGTTTCCTCCGTTCTGATGCGACAGACTATCCAGATATTGATTATGATGTATCCGACCCAATGGTTCTTAAAGATATGCTCATTGATCAGTGGGGCAGCGACACTGTTGTGCCTATATCAAACTGGAATACTCTACAATTACGTTCTCTCCTTAAGGATATTTCCAAGTTTTATGAGATTCCATTTGCAGAAGTAAATGCTGTGACAAATGTCATGATTAAAGAAGCCACACCTGCGGCTAAACGTAAGAACGGTATCCGTGCCGGTGTGTATACTCCAACTTTCGATGAAACAATTGAATTCTCAGACTCTCTTAAGGCATTTCTCGATAAGTATCCGCATGTCTCCGAACACGTT
>Ga0208159_1000174_pt1 | contig 26470 bp, 12 predicted proteins | sample 9_EtaG_FD_184082 | JGI IMG/M metagenome (GOLD analysis project Ga0208159, IMG submission 184082) | Marine viral communities from the Subarctic Pacific Ocean - 9_ETSP_OMZ_AT15188 metaG (SPAdes) (version 2) | ecosystem: Environmental > Aquatic > Marine > Oceanic | place: Pacific Ocean | collected... | reverse complement strand
GAATCTTGAGTATCCCTGGTTTGCTCCTAAGATGCAAGTCTTTGAGAGTGGAAGTGTTCAAGACATGTGTGGTGAGGATGTCTCATTCTGTCTTGATGCAAAGGAAGAAGGTATGGACATCTGGTGTGATCCTCGCATTCGCGTTGGTCACGAAAAAACTCGCGTTATTTGAGGTAAATTATGGCAATCATGAAAGGCGGCGGTTATGTTGAAGGACGCCCAAAAAAATCTCGTCAAGGTACTGGTAAGCACACGAAGTTATCCGCGACTTCTCGTAACGATGCCAAGAAAAGGTATCGTGGTCAAGGCAAGTGAAAACCTGAATTTTCCTACATACCTTTGTATAGGTTGAACGGGAATCTATATGATATTTTAAAACAAAATAATGTATGATCTGACTTTATACACCTACCTCGCACCCAGTAACGTCTGTGGTGGGGTGGGTGTTTTTTCTTTATGCGATATTCCAAAAGGTACGATGATATGGAAGGCACGACAAGATCCACAAAAAATACCATGGAATAATATACCAAAATCAATACAACAACATATTGCATCGATGACCTGGTGCGATCAGGATGGATTTTGGGTTGATTGTGATCTTGATAGAATATATCAAGCATATTATGTCAACCACTCAGATGATCCTAACGTAGGTATTGATGATGATGAATTATATGTTGCAATTAAGGACATTAAAAAAGATGAAGAATTGTTGTATAGATACTCTAAGATAGAACAAACTTGGACATGAGCGCATTAATTTGTAACCTCCCCTCGGTTGAGGTATGGGTACGTAAAGAGTATCTTACAGACCATCAGTCTGGACATGGTGAATTTGTAAAGGGCGTTTGGGTATCGTGTAAATCGATTCCTGGACGTGCTTTTTATTTTGAAACCTATTTACCAGAGTATGCAGCAATGTATGATAAGTTGCCCATCAGTGCCTTTGTAAGTACCCCTGAGACACCTTCACCTGATATGAACTTACCAAATCTACAATTTTGGAATTGTATGGACTATGGTGTCATGTCAATTCATAAGCAGTTTATTGGATCTATGGATTTTGAGTGCTATACAAGAGATCATGGTAATATAAAAGGTGAATACATTTGCACGATAGACAATTATCATCAAGATTGTGATCAGATTGACTATGCAACTAGTGAAAATCCAGCTGAACACAAGTCTCATAACTTAATTGAACTTGAAAATGGTCAATTTGCGTTGTATCCTAACAACAGAATGCGGATTTATGACAATAGTTTAACTCCTATTGACCCCAAGATGCCTGATTTCAAGGTATCTACCCAATATTACAGTGTTGAAAATGGTTTTGAGCGACTCGGAATGGGTCGTGAAGACGAATATTTCTGGAAAACTGCAAAAGAACGCCAAAATTCACTCGAAGAAGAGGAAAAATGAATCCAAGTAACGATTTTTTAGACAATTTAGGTAACGATCAGCACCAAAAGATGCTGAGAGAGATTGCAAACGACGATCAAACGCCTAAAAAACGCGATTCTCGCCAAAATACTGAACTTTTTGAGACTGAAGAGGAATATACTGTGATTCCTCCTCAAACTCTGAACGAATTTTGATTTATACCTTAATAAATAAGATATAATCGCTGTATTTTTGTGCCTCTAGAAAGGGTAAGTCAAGGATTTAAAGATATTAGCATGTCATTCAAGTATAATCCCTTGAATGGTGATTTGATTGCGCTTAAAAACGCTAATGCAATATCAAGATCAATCCGAAATATTGTTTTTACCACTCCTGGAGAGAAATTTTTTAATGAAGATTTTGGATCTGACGTAAGTCGATCACTTTTTGAGAATATTGACGATCTTACTGCTTCAAATATTAGGGATCAAATTAGAAGATCCATTATTAACTTTGAAGAAAGGGTAGATTTAAGAGAAGTGGTTGTGCTTCCTAACTTTGACGGGAATGCTTTTGATGTGATTATCATTTATGATATTATTGGCGCTAATATTCCACCACAAGAATTACAATTCGTCTTGCAGTCAAATAGATAAAAATGCCACTTGCAAATTTTTCTAACTTAGATTTCGATCAAGTTAAGACAACACTCAGAGACTATCTAAAGTCTAATTCTAACTTTACAGATTATGATTTTGAAGGGTCGAACCTTTCGACCATTCTCGATGTCTTGGCATATAATACATACATCTCCTCATACAACGCAAACATGGTTGCGAATGAGGTTTTTCTTGATAGTGCAACTTTAAGAGAAAATATTGTCGCACTCGCAAGAAATATTGGATATGTACCTCGATCTAGGAAGTCAGCAAGAGCAACAGTATCTTTTTTCGTAGATACATCAAATATTTCACCAACTCCCGCAACAATTACCCTTCACAAAGGTATTATAGCAACGACAAGCGGTAGTTTTGGTAATCAATCAAGTGCATTTTGTATTTTAGACGATATTTCAGTCCCTGTAGTTAATAATCTTGCAACTTTTGAAGATATTTCAATTTATGAGGGAACGTTACTGAGTTCTAACTTCACTTATAGCACTAGAATTCCAAATCAGAAGTTTATTTTACCAAATGCTGGTGTTGACACTTCTCTTATTAGCGTTTTAGTCAAAAATAACGAAAATTCGTCAACTTCTGTAAAATATTCAAATCAAGATAGTCTCTTTGATATTGGTGGTAATTCAAAAGTCTATTTTCTTCAAGAAATCTCTGATGAAAGATATGAACTGTTCTTTGGAGACGGAATCTTTGGTAGAGCTCTTGAAGAAGGTAATTATGTTACCGTAAATTATATCGCATCAAATGGCGACTCTGGAAATGGCATTTCTTCCTTCCAGTTTTCAGGTAGATTAACCTATACAAGGAACGCACAGACATATACAGTCACTTCGGGCATATCACTCCTAACAACCGGTTTATCGTCGTCTGGGGGCGATACAATCGAGTCTGTGGAGTCTATTCGTAAGTATGCACCAAGGATCTATGCATCGCAAAATAGAGCACTTACTGCAAATGACTATGAAACTCTAATTCCAGCGAGAATTTACCCTGAGACCGAATCAATTTCTGTCTTTGGTGGTGAAGAATTAGTTCCACCACAATATGGTAAAGTTTTCATTAGTATTAAACCTAGAACTGGTGATTTCTTACCCAATATTATTAAACAGAATATCAAGAACAAACTGAAAAGATTTGCAGTCGCTGGAATTGTACCCGAAATTTTAGATCTTAAGTATCTCTATATTGAGGTTGACTCAAAAATATATTATAACACAAATATGGCACCATCATCAGCACTTGTGTCATCTGTTGTTCAAAATAATGCGAACAAATATGCGGAGTCGTCAGAACTTAATAAGTATGGCGCAAGATTTAAATATAGCAAATTTCTAAAAGTCGTTGATGATAGTCACGAGTCTGTAACATCAAACATTACAACCCTTAGAATGAGAAGAGATTTGAGAGTTGTTTTAAATGGTTTTGCTGAATATCAAATTGGTTTTGGTAATAGGTTCCAGGTAAAAGATCCAGATGGATTCAATATTAAGACTACAGCATTTAGAATTGACGGTATTCCTCAAGACATTTACATGGCAGATCTTCCAAGACCTGACAGAGAGACTGGATCTTTATTTTTCTTTAGTTTACCGGCAGTTGGTTCACAACAACCAACAATCATTAGAAGAAATGTTGGATTTATTGATTATGTGAATGGCGTAATTACTATGAATCCGGTTAATATTCAAGGTGGACTTATTAAGGATGGTCAAACAATAATTGAGATTGAAGCAACACCTAGTTCAAACGATGTTATCGGATTACAGGATCTTTATTTGCAACTAGATATAAGTAACAGTAATTTTGAAACTGTCGTGGATGAAATATCTTCAGGTTTAGATCCTGCAGGTTCAAACTATATTGTCACCTCCAGTTATCCAAATGGAAATCTTGTGAGAGAGGGAGGAAGGGGATCTATTGTAAGATCCTCGACACCAACTACTACAACCTCATTTACGAGCACAACCACAACCACAACGGCTTCAGTACCAACCACAACAACTGGTTCTTCTTCATCTGTGGGTGGATCAGGCACTGGCACCGGTGGCGGCGGCGGTTACTAATTTAAGGAATAAAATGTCAGAAAAAAGAATTCAAATTAATTCGATTGTTAAGAATCAAGTACCTCAATATGTGAGGGAAGACTTTCCTTTAGTAACTGAATTTTTAAAGCAATATTACATAGCACAAGAATTTCAAGGTGCTCCTCTTGACTTAATTCAAAATATTGACAAATATGTAAAAATTGATGAAACTACTAACTTAACATCGCATGTCGGGTTAGGAACTGTATTAAATGCGTTTGAAAGTACAATTAAAATAGACCTAGGTAAATTTCCAACAGGGACTGATGGATTCCCAGATTCTTATGGTCTATTAAAAATTGATGATGAAATTATTACATACACAGGTAAGACTAGAACTGGTTTTACTGGTTGTGTAAGAGGGTTTAGTGGTATTACTTCATATACTTCTCCATCTAATCCAGAGGAATTGATATTTGATACCAGTGTTGGTGCAGCTCATACCTTTGGGGCAAAAGTTGAAAATTTAAGCAATTTATTCCTTAAAAAGTTTTTATCAAAAACAAAAAATCAACTATTACCTGGTCTTGAAGATAGATCATTTAATAGTAAATTAAATGAAAGAGTATTCATTAAACAATCAAAAGATTTTTATCTCAGTAAAGGAACTGATAAGTCATTTGAAATTTTGTTTAAAGCATTGTATGCAGATAATGCTAAAATCGTAAGACCAGGAGAATTTCTTTTTACTCCATCAAATGCTCAATATAATGTAACTGATGATTTGGTTGTAGAACCAATTACTGGAGATCCAAGTAATTTGGAACTAATGACCTTGTACCAAGACGCCTTTGAAGATACTGAAAGAGCATATGCTCCAGTAACTAGCGTAGAAAAAATTATAACAGGTGTTGGACAAACTTTTTACAGAATCAGTGTTGACGCAGGTTATGATAAAGATATTACAGTTGATGGAAGTGTGTATGGTGCTTTTACGGTTCAACCAAAAACTAGAGTAGTAGGTAATGCAGGTATTGGTTTAACTGTACTTGATGTTGACTCAACCGTTGGTTTTGGAACAATGGGAACTCTTAGAGTTACTTTTGATGATAATACGGTTGGCATCGTATCATATAAGTCAAAATCTATCACACAATTTTTTAATGTAACCGGTATTGGTAAAACTATTCTTGACTCGACAATTGTTGGAGTTAATACCTTTGCTTATGGTAAGTCAAAAAATAATATTGATGAAACAATTGAAATCAGAATTAATTCTGTAATTAATGATTGCGAGCATCCCGGTGCATATCAGCATGGTAAAAATGATACTATTCTCATCAAAACTCTTGGTATTGGAAATACTACTTTTAAATATAAAAATTGGTATTATAATACAGCACCATCGTATACTGTAGAGTCAGTTTCTTTACAAGATGCTTCTGATAATACTTACAAAATAACTTTAATAAAAGATCATTATTTCAGAGTAGGTGATAGACTTACTATTAAGGCATCATCGACTGGGAATAAACCTTTATCAACAATTACTAAAATTATAAATGAGAGGACTTTCTTAGTCAAGGGTCAGGGTAGTCTTGATGCATCTGAAACATTTACTGTTAGTAGATCACTTTTAAAAGCAGAATCAAATGATTTTGCCGGTTCTGCAGTTTATTCTGCCAACGTTCAAAACGTTTACAAAGAAAAATATAAAGATGATATTATTGTAGCATCATCTTCACTTCCTTTTTATAATGGAAACTCTCTAAATGCCGATTCAAGAGCAGTAGTTTTCTCTGGCACCTTCGTCGGAGATGAGTTTGAAATTATTTTGACAGGTGATCATGGTTTCTATACCGGTGATGCACTTTATTACACTCCAGAAAAAGTTGAGCAGTCATCTACAAATAGACAGACTGGTATTACATCAACGACAACTGTTTTAGGAACATCTTTATTTGGAGGCACTACAGGTGGTGAAGGTCTTTATTTTGTAAAAAGAATTACCGCTAGAAAAATTAAACTGTCCAAGAGTAGAACTGATATCTACAATAATAAATTTATTAACTTTGAAAATTCAACCACGGTAACAAACAACAAATTTGATCTTTATGATTTTAGACAAAGAACTCTAGAAACACAAAAACTTTATAGAAAATTTTCGACACCTATTGACGATGGAACTGCAACTCCTACAAATCCAGGATTTACTGGACTTCTTTTAAATGGAGTTGAAATATTAAATTACAAATCTAAAGATGTAATTAAATATGGCGAAGTAAGAAGGATAGACATATTGAATGGTGGTGATGATTATGATGTGATAAATCCACCGGTTCTTCATGTTGAAGATTCTGTCGGAAGTGGTGTTACTGGAACTGTATCTGTATCAGGTTCTCTTGAGGAAATTAGAATTATTGATTCAGGATTTGATTATGAAGAAGTTCCAAAGATTAGAATTACTGGAGGAAATGGTCAAGGAGCTGAGGCAACTGCTTCACTTAAAAAAGTTGAACACAAAATTTCATTTAATTCAGATCTTGCAACCAAAATTGGTTTAGGAACCACCGGTTCTCTCCCTTCAACAATAGGATTTGGAACTTTTCACAAATTTAAAACCGGAGAGAAGGTCTTATATATTTCAGAAAATCAAACTGTAATTGGTGGTCTTACTACAAACACTTCTTATTTTGTTTCTCAAGTTGGATTGACAACTATTAGATTACACCCAACTCAAGCAGATGCGATATCAGGTATTAACACAATTGTGCTTTCTTCTTTTGGTTCTGGAGTACAGTTTTTAAAAGCACACAAAGATAAGTCAGTTCTTGAATCAATCACAATTGTTAATGCTGGTGAAAATTATGAGAATAAAAAAAGAAGTATTTTCCCAGTAGGAGTCAATACTGCATTAAACATTTTTAATTCTGTAAATCATGACTATCAGTCTGGTGAAATTGTAAAATATACTTGTGGAGGAACACCAGTTTCAGGATTAACTACAGATACTGAATATTACGTAACTAAAGTAGACGATAATAATTTTAAATTATCAACAGTTGGTGTTGCAACGGATAAAGATATTTTTTACAAAACTAACAGATATGTTGATCTAACCTCTGTTGGCGTTGGAACTCATTTCTTTAACTATCCAGATATAAATGTTACTTTAGTAGGAAAAGTAGGATTATCATCTACAGGAAATACTTCCTTTGAAGCATCCGTTCAACCAATCTTTAGAGGTCAAGTAACATCTGTCAATCTTACTTCTAATGGTGTTGGATATGGTGTTTCGGATGTTATTAATCTTGAAAGACTTCCTGTTGTTACACTTGGAGTTGGTTCTGATGCACAGTTAAAACCAATTATTAAGAATGGTGCTATTGATGAAATCATCGTAGAAAATCAAGGATCTGGATACGTATCTCTTCCTGATTTAATCATAAACGGTGATGGAGTTGGTGCTGTTCTGACACCGGTTACAAAAAAGGTAGGATCAGGATCAACTGAGACAACTGTTATTGACTTTATTAAGATTATTTCCGGTGGGCAAAACTACACTCAAGATGAAACAACAGTTACAGTATCACCTGCAGGATCTGGAGCACAATTCTTACCAATTTTGCAAGAGTGGAGAATCAACTTAGTTGAGAGATTCTTTAACACTAACAAAATTACCTCTGATGATGGTTTTATCACTAGAGGGGTAAATGATGCCTATGGTCTGCAATACTCTCACCTGTACGCTCCTAGACCCCTTAGAGAGTCTCTTTCTCCAAGTGATCAGTTCGGCAATACAATCTTTAGAAAAAATGATATTGTCAAAGTAAATGGTATTGAGGTTGCTTCAAAGGATCACTCTCCAATCATCGGATATGCATATGATGGCAATCCAATTTATGGACCATATGGGTACTCTGGATTAAATGGTGGTGTAGTCACTCAGTTAAAGTCAGGATATAGTGAAGATTCTCTTACAAAGCAGCAGAGACCTCCAATTAGTGTTTTCCCCGGTGGATTCTTTATTGAAGACTATACCTACAAAGATGTTGTCGATGAATCTGTATTGGACAAAAATAATGGTAGATTCTGCGCTACTCCAGAATTTCCTGAAGGAACATACGCATATTTTGCGACAATTGATGATTCAACTGCTCAGGGACAAGGAGCAGTATTCGCAGGATTTAAACTTCCTAAATTTCCATACTTAGTTGGAGATGCATATCATTCTAAACCTGATGAATTTAATTATAAGTTTGATTCAAATCAGGATGATTTTGATTTAAATGGTTCTGATTACTGTAGAAATACAGCTCCTCATAATTTGATTGACGGAAACGTATCGTATCCATACATCACTACTCCTAATAAACTGACACAATCTGTAGATGTGTTGTCAGTGAGTTCAGGTAAAGTTGAGTCAATTGGGATTGAAACTGGTGGTGATGGATATAAGGTTGGCGATACGATCTTATTTGACAATACAAACACTCAGGGTTCAGGTGCTATCGCTAAGGTAGCAACTTTGAAAGGTAAGCAAGTTAATAGTGTAAGTGTTGCTACTAGTTCAATTACAGGGGTTGAAATCTTACCTTCCTCTGCTAAAGGTGATTATATCCTTTTTGCAGATAATCCTCACAACTTTAAAAAGTTTGATAGAGTATTAATTACTGGACTATCGACAACTTCATCTAAGATAGGTGGATCATATCCAGTTGGTGTTTCTTCTAATAGACTAACCTTAGTCGGTGTTGGAACGACATCTTCTGGTGTTGGGAATGTTGCTGCTACTGGAATTGTTACTTATTTTAAGGTTACTGGAGATTTAAATTATCCCTCTATCAGAGAAAACGATATTCTTCAAATTGGTACAGAGCAAGTTAAAGTATTAAATGTTGATGCTCTTAATTCAAGAATTAGAGTTCTGCGTGGTGTAAATGGTGTTGTAGGAGCATCTCACACCATCACTTCAAAACTGCTTGAAGATCCTAGAAAATTAACGATTAACGCTGGATTTAAAACGACATATGCGCCAAGAAGAAATAGGCAAATTTATTTTGATCCTTCTGAAAGTGTTGGTTTAGGAACTGCAACAGGTGTTGGTATTGGTTCTACTATTGTATTCTCAAATCCCGGAGCAGGACTGACAAGAATTGATATTCCTACAAAAGGAATCTTTATTCCATTTCATGGTTTAGAAACAGGAGATCAACTTACATACTCTCCCGGAAACGGAAGTGGAATAGATGTACTGAATATTGTGGGTGCTGCATCAACTTTATCTAATAATCAAACTTTATTTGCCGCTAAAATTTCAAGGGATGTTATTGGAATTGCTACAGTTAAAGTTGGACTAGGCACTACGGGCTCATTTGTTGGAATTGCATCAACCCAAAGAAATATCAGCACTTTATTCTTTACTGGATTTGGAACTGGTGTCTATCATAATTTCCAAACTAACTTCTCAGTAATTACCGCTGAACTTAGAAGAAAAGAAGTAACAGTTCAAACAAAACAACCTCATGGTATAGAGGGCAATCATGAAATTGTAATTGATGTAAATCCATCAATTTCAACAACAGTTACTTTAAAGTATAATGATTATAACAGACGACTGATAGCCAATCCCAAATCTTTCGTTGCATCTGGCGTTAATACAACTACTAACGAGATTACGATATCTGATCATGGATATGTAACTGGTCAAAAGGTGTTACACACTGCATCTACTGCTGCTGAGGGTCTGTCAGACAACTCGATGTATTACATCGTTAGAGTTGATGATAATTCATTCAAACTGACTAACACTAGATATGAATCAACTTTAGGAAAACCTCAAGTTGTTGGCATCACTAGCACATCATCGGGAACTATCAATTTGATCAACCCTCAAATTGATGTGTTCAAAGATTCCATAGTGGAATTTGATTTATCTGATCCCTCTCTCGCATACACCGCACAAGGCATCAGTTATCCCGCATTTCAACTTAATTTTTATCTTGACAATCAACATACTAAAATTTGGAATACAAGTTTTACTAACAAGACATTTGAAATTTCAAGATCTGGTAAAGTTGGCGTTGATACAAATGCAAAAGTTACTTTAACTGTAAATTCTGATATTCCAGAGCAACTTTATTATAAGTTTGATATTATTGATGAAAGTGATGTTCCTTTAATCAAGAGTGGTATTGTTACAGACACTGATGTAACTTCATATAATGAAATTAATGTAAGAGAAAGTTTGTACAACGGTAAATTTGCTGTCTCAGTTGCTGCAACAAACACGTTTAATTACTATGTTGAAGAAACACCTGAAAGGGTCTCCTATGCAGGCACGACCTCTAAATTATCTTACATAACTGATTGCACTCATACTGAGGGCGCAATCAATTCATTTACAGTTCAGAATGGCGGAGTTAATTACTTCTCACTTCCAGGGATTAGCACAATTGTAGGTGTTGGAACAACTAATACTGGTAGTGGCGCAATTATCTCTGTGGCAAGCACCTCTATCGGTCAGATTAAAAAAACAATCATTAACGATATTGGATTTGACTTCCCATCAGACACTACTCTGAAACCTAGCACAGCAATTCCTCAGATTGTAACAATTGAATCTCTAAATTCTTTTGATTCGATTGGAATTACTTCAAACGGAAGAGGGTACACCGTAGCTCCAAAACTGGTAGTTGTTGATGGTAAAACTAAAAAACAAGTTAAAGATGTTGATATTGGTTACTCCATCGGGGATTCTAATGTAACCATCTTTAAAAATTCTTTTAGTATTAGTGGTGTTCTTCCAAGTATTATTCCAACATCAAACAGCAATGGTGTAGGTATTAGAACGGTTGGATTTAATACTGTTTCTAAAGATGTGACAATCGGTATTGATACTGGATTCAGTTCTGGATCTACGTTCCCATTTGCAGTTGGAGATAAAGTTCTGATTGAGGGAGTTAGTATTGGTATAGGGTCTACTGGACTTGGATATAATTCTGAGGAATTTGAATTCAAACTATTTGAGTTAACTGCAGTAGATGCAAACATCGGTGGACTTGGAACTGTAACATATAATATGAGTGGAGACATTCCATCAGGATTAATCACCCCTGGTTCATATGACGCCGCAAACTCTGTTGGAGCAAGAATCATTCCAGAAAGATTCTTCCCTAATTTTAACATAAATTTAAAGAATAATGATTTCTTTAATGGAGAGACAGTCAAAAGTAAGTCTGCTTCAGGAACTGTTGAGTTCTGGGACGATAAAACTAATACTTTAAGAATTTCTTCTGTTGATACATTTGTTTCTAATGAGATAATTAGAGGATCTTCTTCAAGAACTGAAGGTGTTGCAACTGAGGTTAGATCATATGAATCTTATTTGAAGATGGGTGCAACATCTGAGGTTCTTAAAGGTCATCAAAATGATTCTGGTTTTCTTAATGCTAATATGCAAAGAATTCAAGATAGTGATTACTATCAGACATTTGCTTATTCAATTAATTCCAGAATTCCTTTAGAAATTTGGGATAATGTTGTATCATCTACAAATCATACAATTGGATATAAGAAATTTGCAGATTATCAACTTGAGTCTACTGCATCAATTAACGTTGGTCTAGCAACAGATCTTTCCTACTTTAGTCAAGTTAATGAACTCGTTGGTGTTGCTGATCTTAACTGTGTATATGACTTTGATCTTGTAAGTGAAAACTTTATTAATGTTGGATCAAAAGTTCTATCTACTGAAATTAGATTTGCAAATAGAATTCTTCAAGACTTCCTTGAATCTGTAGGAAACAGAGTTCTGTCTATTGATGATATAAGCAGTCAGTTTAATAGCAATCCTAGAGCAACTAAGTTTAGTATCGCTAATACTTTTTCTCTGTCCTCAAGAAGGGCGATGAAGTATATCACGTATGTGAGAGATTCTCGCTTTACTGCACAACGACAATTGATGATTGTTGACCTTATACATGATGGATCTCGCGGATATATTAACCAATACGGTAGAGTTGAAAGCACTTATGATCAAGGTTCATTTGACTTTACTATTTCTGGAAGTGACGGGCAATTACAATTCTTCCCAACTAAGTTCTCGGTAAATGATTATCAGATTGCTGCCATTTCTTATAACCTTGATGATAACTTACTTAGCACAGGTAGCACTTCTATTGGTGGGGTAACATTAATTGAATCAGATAGCACAACTATCGGAGTTGGTGTTGGAACTACTGCAATCGTAAGTATTGCAAACACTCACAACTCTGTCAAAGTGATGCTCGAAATCACACCTGATATTAGCAACACAACTGAGTTTGAGTTTAATAATTTAAATGTAGTTCATAACGGAACTGATATTGAAATCTTAGAATACGGTCAACTAAACACTTCACTTACAGGTGATGCAGATGTTGGACTTGGAACATATAGTGCTGCATTTGTTGGATCAAACCTTGAAATAAGATTCCACCCTAGATCTGGTGTTGGTATCGGAACGACGGGTGTAATTAACACTATTCAAGTTGGTTTAGCTACTGCAGGTATTACTGGTATCGGCACAGTCGATATGAAGCACGCCAGAATAGAGGGTAGAACTACAAGTATTGCATCTTCAACCTCTCCTGGTATTCATACAGTTGGATCTTACCCTGATACTTATGACGTTGCATACTTTGTTGCTCAGGTTGCAGATACTTCAAATAATCAATATCAAATGGGAGAAGTCATCGTTGTTGATGATTTTGTAGTTGATGGAAGCACTCAAGAAACCTATGATACTGAATTTGGTGAGGTAGGAACATCAGTTGGTCTTGGAACATTTGGCACAAGAGTCTCTGCTGCAGGAACTACAGAGTTAATGTTTACACCTGCTGCCAGCATTAACACAGTTGTTAATGTCTACATGAATGCAATTAGGCATGAAGATGATGCTAAAGACAACATCGACTTTACTAACGCTCTGATTGAATCTGGATTTGCTACCTATGAAGGAACTGAAAGAGATATTAAGAGAGCATTTGAATTAAAGCATGAGACTGATCAAATCTTCGATAGATCTTTTGAGGGTAACAATTCTGATATTGTTAATACTACCACCAATACAATTACATTATCAAATCACTTCTTTGTAACAGGAGAGAAGATTGAATACAACCATGCCGGTGCAGGCACATCGCAAGCAATCGGTATTGCATCAACTTCATTTGTTGGTGTTGGTACTACATCTTTACTTCCTGGTGATTTATTTGTTGTTAAAATAAGTGAAAATGAAATTAAAATCGCCTCTAGCGCACAGAATGCTCTTAAGGCAATTCCTGAGGTTGTAGATCTTACAAGTGTTGGTATTGGCACGTCTCATAGATTTACAGCGATCAATCAAAATGCAAAGGGAGTTATCGCTCTTGACAACATGATTCAATCTCCGATTGTTTCAACTGCTGTGACAACCACCCTTGCAGATCAAATGTTCTCGACCGATGACACTCTGAAACTTGCAGGTATTACATCAATCAAGGGAAGTGATCTTCTTAGGATTGGAAATGAAATAATCAGAGTTGATGGAGTCGGTATTGGCAGTACAAATGCTCTAACTCTTAGAAGAGGGTGGATGGGAACTGGCGTTGCATACGCTGCAACTGGTGCTCTGGTTACTAAAGTTGTTGGTAACTACAATATCGTTGACAACGTTCTTCATTTTGTTGATGCTCCATTTGGCAATACACCAATCGGCACGGACACTAATCCACCCGATTCAAGAGACTTCCAGGGAATTTCCACCAGTTCTAGTTTCCAAGGAAGAATATTCCTTAGAAGTGGTGTAGAGGATTCCTCTGATGAGACTTATCATAAAAATTATATCTTTGATGATATTTCTAATCAATTTAATGGAACTCAGAAAGAATTCACTCTTAAGCAAAATGGTTCAAATGTAACTGATATTGCAACTGAGACTGGTGTTATTCTTATTAGCGATATATTCCAAACTCCTGGAATCACCAACCAATATACAATGTCTGAGAATGCAGGGATCACTTCAATATCATTTGTTGGATCCGCTGTATCAAATACTTCGGATATCAGAACCTCTACGGTTCCTGTCGGCGGAGTAATTGTCTCTGTTGGATCAACTGAGGGATTTGGTTATCAACCTTTGGTCGCTGCTGGCGGAACTGCTGCAGTTTCTATCGCTGGAACAATTCAATCCATCAGTATTGGTAATAGTGGTTCTGGTTATAGACCTGGTGCTCAAACTGTAAATGTTGGAGTTGCAACTACTTCTCTCACAGGTTCAAATAGATTGAATATTGGAACTGCTTCGATTAGTGGTGGACATATCGTTAGTGTTGCAATCACTAATCCCGGAACTGGTTACACATCTACTGAACCTCCTGTTGTTATCTTTGATGATCCTCTTAGCTACAGTAACATTCCTTTAGTCTATAGTTCATCGTCTTCAGGTAGTGGATCTGGAGCGAAGATTGATATTGTTGTTGGTCAAGGATCTAGTGTTATTGATTTTGAAATAAGAAATACTGGATTTGGATTTGGTAATAATGAAATTCTGACTGTCTCAATTGGCGGAACAGTTGGTATTCCCACGGATCTTACCAAGACCTTCCAAGAGTTCCAAGTTAATATCGAAGATATCGCTACTGATGAATTTACTGGATGGGCAGTTGGTGAACTCCAGGTTATGGATAATATTGAACAGTTCATCAACGGATCAAGAACAAACTTCCCAATTGAATTGAACGGAGTTGTTACTTCTATTGTCGCAGGTAAGGGATCTAAAGTTAATGTTCAGGATGTTCTTCTGGTATTTGTAAATAATATTCTGCAAGTTCCTGGAAAAGGATACATCTTTAACGGTGGTAGTCAGATTGAATTTACTGAGGCACCTAAGATCGGTGACAGCGTAGAAATCATCTTCTACAAAGGAACTGGTGCTCAGGACGTTGTTCTCAGAGAAGTTCTTGAAACTGTGAAACAAGGTGATACTTTACAACTTCAGTCTGATGATCAATTCTTTGATGAAGATGTAAGATCTGTTGATCTTGTGACTGGAACTGACGTTGCACAAACAAACACTTATTCTGGTCCAGGAAACATTCAGAATACTGCATTACTAAGACCTGTAATTTGGTGCAGACAAACTGAGGATAAGTTTATAAATGAGCAAGAAATTGGTAAAGATAGAGAAATCTATGAACCACTCGTTAATCCTACTGCACATATCATTAAGAGTGTTGGAGTTGGATCAACAGCGATCTACGTTGACACTCTGAGACCTTTGTTTAACTTGTTTAATGAAAATGAAGATAAAACTAACTTACTCTTCCAAGATAAAGTCAAGTTTATTACTCAAGATGATAAGGTATCCGCTGCTGGAACAGCATTAGTCTCTGCTGCAGGAACAATTACATCAGTCGTTATCTCTACAGGTGGCGTTGGATATTCCACTGCACAAGTCAGTTTTGCAAGCACCGCTGCTGGTATTGGTATTGGAACTACTACAACAGCACTTGGAACTGTCACCATCGGAGCAGCAGGAACAATTACAGGTGTGGCGATTACTAATCCAGGTCTTGGTTATACACAAACTAATCCTCCTCTTGTTTTGTTCTCTCCTCCTACAAGAGGTGTTGAAGAAAATAAAGTTGCTTCTTATAGCGGAGACTCTGGAGTTATCGTTGGATTTGGAACAACGTCTGTCGGAATCGGAACCACACAATTTATTTTTGATCTTCACATTCCTAATGATTCGTTCCTAAGAAATGCAGGTCTCACAACTGGTGTTGTTTCTACTGCAATCACCGCAAGTTCTCTAAGTGCTGGAGATTACTTTGTGGTCTTTGGATCAAATGTTGGATCAGCAACAACATCTATTACTGCGCTAGACTCCTCTGGTGCAACAGTTGGTATTGGAACTTCTAATATAGATAATGTATACCAAGTGGCAAGTTCCGAAACTGTCTTTAGACCCACAGGAGTAAATTCTGAAGGTGTTGGTATCGGAAACTCACATATAACAAGGGTGTTTGTGAATGTTGATAACAACTTCCCATATGGAGTTGGTATTCAAACATCAAACTCTTTTGGTGAATTTAGTTGGGGCAAGATTCAACTTACTTCTAGATCAAAAGTAACTTCATATTCTGCATTTACACTTGGCGGTGTTGGCGGAATCACAACTTCCACATTCGTTCAAAGATCGAAAGCGTTGAAGTTCAAAAATTATGACATCTAATCATAATAAATAAAGAAAAATGTATGTCCAATGGCTGCAATAATTACTGATCAGATTAGGATATTAAATGCAAAGAATTTTGTTAGTGGTGTAACTACATCTACAAATGCATATTATTCCTTCATCGGACTGACCAACGCCACTGACTTTCTTTCAACCTGGGATCAAGATCCCCCCTCACCAAAAGATAATTTTGATGAGGAGAATCAATATTGGGATTCGATGGTTGCTCTGAAGAAGATCAACTCTCAAGATGTAAGGCAGGTAATCACCAAGAGGAATTGGTCCTCTGGAACAACTTATGATATGTATCGCCACGATTATAGCAGAACAAATACTGCTAAAGTAAGTGGTGCTACAAACTTATATTCAGCATCTTATTTTGTAATTAACAGTGATTTCAGAATATATGCTTGTTTACAGAATGGAACTTCTCCTGATACTCCAAATGGAAAACCATCTTTAGATGAACCTACTTTTACAGATCTTGAACCAAGATCTGCAGGCACAAGCGGTGATGGTTACATCTGGAAGTATTTGTTTTCTATAAAACCAAGTGAGATTGTAAAATTTGAATCAACTGAATTTATGCCAGTTCCTCAGGATTGGGCAACTGGAACTGAAAATGCAGCAGTAAGAGATAACGCTGTAGATGGTTCAATTAAAATCGCAACTATCACAAATAGAGGTGCAGGTGTTGGTCCTGTAGGTGCAACGAGATATGCAAACGTACCAATCAAAGGTGATGGAACTGGGGCAGAATGCACAATTATTACTACTAACGATCAAAGAATTGACTCTATTACGATCACTAATCAAGGATCTGGATACACCTTTGGTAATGTTGATTTAGTTGCTGGAAATGTCCCAACTGGCACAACTAGACCAACTTTTGACGTAATTATATCTCCAACAGGTGGTCATGGTGCAGACATTTACAAAGAACTGGGTGCTACAAACGTTCTTCTGTATTCTAGAATTGAAAACGATATTGAAAATCCTGACTTCATCACAGGTAATCAAATCGCTAGAGTCGGTATTGTAGAGAATCCAAAAACCACCGATAATGCAATTTTATCTGCAGATAAGGCAAGTGCTGTTGGTGCTTTAAGATTAGCAGGTGCAGGATATAGTTCTGCAACATTCACAGCGGATTCTTATTTTACGCAAACTGTTTCTACGGGAACAACTGCTCAAGGGAGAGTAATTAATTACAATCCAACGACAGGTGTTTTAAAATATTGGCAAGATAGAACTTTGGCAGGTTTCAATACCGTAGGAACTGCACAAACATCACCAACATACGGATATGATTTGACTGAATTTACTTCTGCTCCAGGAACAGGCGGTAGTTTGACAATCTCCCCTACTTCAGGAGTTGATTTACAGATTGATTCAAACTTTAGCGGTATTCAAACCACAATAAATAGTAGGACATATAATCTTGGTCTTACTTTTACGGATGGTATCGCTCCTGCAGAAGTGAAAAAATATGCAGGAAACATCATATACGTTGACAATAGACCTTCTATTACAAGGTCATCTAACCAAAAAGAAGATATCAAAATTGTTTTGCAGTTCTAAAGAATTATGCCACAGCAGACTAACCTCAACGTAGCACCATATTTTGATGACTTTGACCCGGCAGGTGATTATCATAAGGTGCTGTTCAAACCTGGATATCCAGTTCAGGCTAGGGAATTAACATCTCTTCAATCAATTTTGCAAAATCAAGTCGAAAGATTTGGTCAGCACTTCTTTAAAGAGGGTGAAAAGGTAATTCCAGGTAATACATCATATAGTAGGTTTTATTATTGTATTCAATTAGTTAATACTTTTCAAGGTGTTCCTGTTGCAGCATATGCAGAGCAACTTGTTGGCACTAAGATCACTGGTCTTACGTCAGGTGTAACTGCTTATGTTGATTTTGTTCTTCTTCCAGAGGACTCGGAGAGAGGAAATCTAACGCTTTACATAAATTATTTGGATTCAAGCACCACTAATAATTCTACCCAGACATTTTTTGATGCTGAGGAATTAGCATGTAACGAAATTATTACCTCTGGACTTTTAGGAAATAGCAGTATTTCTGTTGGTGCTCCCTTTGGGTTGACACTCTCTAATGAGGCAGCACAAACTGGATCTTCTTTTACAATTCAAAATGGTATCTATTTTATTAGAGGAAACTTTGTTAATGTTGATACTGAAACTTTAATTCTTGATCAGTATGGTACTGACCCTAGTTATAGGATTGGTATCTTTGTTAGCGAAGAGATTATCACAGCAGATTTAGATGAAACTCTTAATGATAATTCTCAAGGATTTAACAACTATGCTGCCCCCGGTGCAGATAGACTCAAAATTTCTACTTCTTTAATTAAAAAATCTCTTACTGATTTTGATGATGGATCATTTGTTGAATTAGCAACCGTTGTAAATGGCGGTTTGAGGGCACTTACTAAAAAAACAAATTTTTCAGGCAGCGGTCTTGGATATGATGATATTGGAAAAGTTCTTGCTGCTAGAACATTTGCAGAATCTGGTGATTATTATGTAACTCCTTTTGATATAACAGTTAAGGAGTCCTTGAATGATAATGAAGGGAATGGTGGAATATTTAACCCCGGACAGTTTACATATGGTGGATCTGTTCCATCCGATGATCTTGGATTGTATAGACTCTCACCAGGAAGAGCATTTGTAAGAGGTTATGATATTCAAACCATAAACTCAACATACTTGGATTTTGATAAACCAAGAACAACAAAAATACTTGAGGATCAATCGTTAATTTATAATACAGGATCAACTCTTAAACTTAATAATGTTAATAGAACACCCTCTGTTGGTATTGGTAGCACCTACGTTCTAAGTCTTAGAGATCAAAGAGTTGGTCCAAATGTTGACGCGGATGGTGCTCCTGGAAATGAAATTGGTTTAGCAAGAGTTTACGATTTCAGAATTGAATCGGGTGCTTATGATACTGCAAATGCTGATTTAAACCAGTGGGGAATTTCTCTATATGATGTTCAATCTTTTACCACACTTACATTAAACCAGGCACACACTCTTTCCGTCCCGACATTTGTCAAAGGACAAAGAAGTGGTGCAACTGCATTTATTAGATCTGCAGTATCCAACAGTAAGACCATTACATTATATGAAACTCAAGGTGAGTTTATTACAAATGAACCTTTATTCTTTGATGGAATATTAGATGGTAGAATTGCTATTGCTGCCACCACTCATGGTATCGGTGATGTAAAATCTGTATTTGGAAGCACAGATGGAACAACTGGAATTCACACCTTTAGTGCAGATACCGTTCAGTCTATTTCTTTAAATGTTGGAGTTGCCACAATCACACCTAGAGATCAGGGTGGCATTAGCACGGTTAGAAGCACGAATCCCCTGTTCCCTGGCACTGCTTTAAAACTTGGAAGTTTAATTCAGTATAGTGATCTTGCTGCCGTTGTTGGTGATGACCAAGATCCAGTTTTGGGAAGAGTTGTATCAGTTGGATCATCTCATGTAAACTTTGTTGGAGTCACTACTGTAACTGGAATTGCAGGTGGTAAATTACCTACTGCTGTTACTAATGTAACTGATTTAAAAGTATTAACTACACCGCTTGATCCATCATCAGATAGTTCATTATTTACCAAAATTCCTAGAGATAATGTTGAAAGCGTAAATCTTACTGACGCTATTTTAACAATAAGAAAAACTTTTAATGTAAATATTGCAAGTAATAAGTTATCCAGCACTATTACCGCTGATGATAATGAGGTATTTTTACCATTCACTCCTCAAAGATATTCACTTATCAGACAAGATGGAACTACTGAGGAGTTGACTGCTGATAAATTTACTATTACTTCTCCTGGAGGAAAGAGCACACTTCAGATAAATGGTCTTGGATCTAACGATACTGGATCTACTCTGATTGCAACCATCAGAAAGAGAAAACCAAAGGCAAAAGTAAAAGTAAGAAATAGAGTTCAATCTATAATTGTTGATAAATCTAAAAATGTTGGTTCTGGTATTGGAACCACAACATTAAATGATGGACTTACTTTTGGAAATTATCCCTTTGGAACAAGGGTTCAAGATGAAAAAATTTCACTTAATGCTCCTGACGTAATTGAAATTCATGGTATTTTTGAATCTGCAGATACATCAAATCCGTCTTCTCCAACACTTACACTTCAATCAATCAATAGTGCATCCTCTACAATTGATGAATTTGCGGTTGGTGAAATAATTATCGGTCAAAATTCTGGTGCAACTGCAATTATAAGTGAAAAAACATCTATATCAGAGTCTAAAATTGCTTTTATTTACAAGAACGATATTTTGTTTAATGAGGGTGAAACAATAACTTCATCAGAAACAGCAATCAATGCTGTTGTAAATTCAGTCGATGCTTCAAGTTTTGATGTATCTACTAACTTCGTATTTACAAATGGTCAAGAACAAACTTTCTACGATTATGGTCAGATTAGAAGAAAGCAAGACTCTTCTGAACCCACAAAAAAACTAAGAGTTTATTACAAAAGTGCCTCATATGAAAGCACAGATGACGGTGACATCACAACAGTAAATTCCTATGATAATTTTGATTATTCATCGGAGATTGGTCATGTAATTAATTTACCAAATAGTGATATTATTGATATTAGACCAAGAGTTAGTTCAATTGCAAATGTGTCTGAAGGTGATAGATCACCCCTTGAATTTTTAGGGAGAGTATTTACTGGGTCTGGTGATTCTGCTAAAAATATTTTAGCATCAAATGAGTCTCTCTTTATTGATTTTGCATATTATCTTGGAAGAATCGATAAAATTTTCCTGACCAAAGACGGTATTTTTCAAGTAAATTATGGTATTCCCTCAGACAGACCAGAGCCACCTAATGTAGTTGATGATGCAATAGAAATTTGTGAAATTACTTTGCCTCCATACTTGCATGTTGTATCTCAAGCATCTTTGAGATATACCTCACATAAGAGATATCAAATGCAAGATATCAATAAACTTGAGGATAGAATTAAAAATCTTGAGTATTATACATCACTTTCGATGCTTGAAACAAACACAGCAAACCTTTTTGTTGCTGATGCTGATGGTTTGAATAGATTTAAATCTGGATTCTTTGTTGATAATTTTGCATCTTTTACACCTCAAGATGGAAGTTTTATTAAAAATAGTATTGATATTGAGAGGAAAGAAACTAGACCATCTCACTACACAAACTCAGTTGATTTAATTAACGGACCTGTAGTTAATAATGATACTACTGCAGATTTAAATTTTGCAACAATTGAAGGTAATAATGTAAGGAAACAAAATGAGGTAATCACTTTAGATTATGCAGAAGTAGAATGGTTAAAGCAAAATTTTGCCACAAGAACTGAAAGTGTAACGCCATTTTTAATAAGTTTCTGGAAAGGTTCGATGGAACTGACTCCAGCTTCTGATACCTGGGTTGATACTGCAAGGATAAGAGCAAAAACTATTGATGTTGAAGGTGATTTTAGTTCAACTCTTGAGTTACTCGCTCGTACAGAGAATGTTGACCCTCAAACAGGATTAGCACCAATTGTTTGGAATGCTTGGGAAACTAATTGGACAGGTAGGACCGTTAACAGAAGCACAAGAATTAGAAACACAACTGAAAGAAACTTCCTTGGATGGGGAATACGAACAACAAGAAGAACAATTGAAGATATTCTTGAAAATACAATTGAAACAGGTGTTGAGTCAAGAAATGGTTTAAGAACCGTTGTAACTGAGCAAATCGATAGAACTTCAGTAGGTGACAGAACTGTAAGTAGGGATATTATCCCATTTATGAGATCTAGAAATATTGAGTTTGTTGCTAAGAGAATGAAACCTCTCACTAGATTGTATGCATTCTTTGAAGGAGAGGACGTTACCAGATTCTGTGTTCCAAAACTGCTTCAAATCAGTATGAATTCTGGAACATTTACCGTTGGCGAAACAGTCACCGGTAGAATGAACAGAACAGGTTTAGATCAAGATATCGGTAATACTCAAGCAAGTATCACTTTTAGAGTTGCACAATCAGATCATAGAGAGGGACCTTATGATGTTCCTACAGCAACTTTTAGAGAAGACCCTTACAATAACACACCGCTATCTGGATCATACTCATCAACTTCAGAAATTTTGAATGTTGATACATTCTCACTTTCTACTGAGGCACAAGGTGAATTCTTTGGATTCGTTGCTCCTGGTATGGTTTTAACTGGTGGTTCAAGTGGAGCACAAGCGACAATAACAGATGTAAAATTATTAACCGATCTTGCCGCTAATTTAACTGGTAGTTTCTTTATTCCAAATCCAAATTCTACCTCATTCCCAGAATTTGAAACAGGAACAAGCACATTCACATTAATTAATGATCCTGATAATAATCAAGATATTTGCACAACTATTTCTGAGGAAGCGTATACTTCTGCAGGAACTCTTGAAACCGTTCAAGAAAATATAGTTGCTGTTAGAAATGCAAGAGTTGAACGTAGACAAGAATTCCAAGATAGAAATGTTAGTAGAGATCTTGGCACTCAAGTTGTATCTTCTACAACATTAAGTGAAGATTCTAGTACGTTTAGTTTCCCACCCCCACCACCAGATCCACCAAGAAGAAGAAACTGGGGCGATCCACTTGCTCAATCTTTCCTGGTTGAAGATGAAACTGGTATATTTTTAACAAAATGTGATATTTTCTTTGCATCAAAAGATGACATGGATATCCCACTTGTTTTCCAGTTGAGAACGATGGGAAATGGTAGTCCAACTCAAAGAATTGTTCCATTCTCTGAAGTTGTTGTTCCCCCTGAAGATATTACAATTTCTGCTGATGGTTCCATAGCAACAACTATTGAGTTTAAAGCACCTGTATATCTTGAGGGTAATAATACCGATTACTCTATTTGTCTTTTATCTAACTCCACCAAGTATAGCGTTTACATCTCTCGTGTTGGTGAAAATGATCTTCTCACTGATACGTTTATTTCAAATCAACCATACCTTGGTTCACTGTTTAAATCACAAAACGCATCTACGTGGAGTCCTAGTCAGTGGGAAGACCTTAAGTTTACCCTTTATAGAGCAGACTTTATTGAGAGTGGATCTGTAGAATTCTACAGTCCAGAGTTGACAAAGGGTAATGGAATGATTCCAAGACTTTTACCTGATTCTCTTGTTTTAAATTCTAAAAATATAAGATGCGGACTTGGAACCACAATTGGCGATACTGGATATAAAATTGGTAACACATTCTTCCAATTAGGAACTCAAGCAAGTGCTGATTTGGTGGGTGTTGCGGCAAAAGCAGACGAACTAACAATAGCTAACCCAGGCATCGGTTACACTCCTTCTACGGGGTCTAGAACCTTTTCTGGCGTTAACCTAGTTACACTTACCGGTAACGGGCGTGGTGCTGTTGCAGAGGTGTTTGTAAACGCTGGAGCAGTCGGTGTGGCAACTATTACAGATGGTGGTTCTGGATATCAAGTTGGCGACGTTCTTGGTATCTCAACAATTGGAATTGCAACTGTTGGTAGAAATGCTAGAATAACAGTTGCTAGTATCGGCGCGACTAGTGAACTTATCTTTGAAAACGTTCAAGGAGAGTTCCTAACCGGTATTGGTAACACACTTATGTACATCAATAGTGCAGGAGTTACGACTCAGTTTAACTTCAAAGATGCAGTTGGTGTTGGCAATACAATTCAAAATATTATTACCGATAATGACGGATTGCACATCAAGGTTAATCATAAAAACCATGGTATGTACTTCTCTGATAACAGAGTTGAGATTAGCGATGTTCAATCTGACATTAAACCAACAAAACTCTCTGCTGAGTTTGCAATTGGTTCAACTGGTGAAATTTCTGTTAATGACGGTACTAATTTTGGAACCTTTGAAAATGTTGGTGTGGGAACAACAAACGTTGGATTCCTTAAGATTGGAAATGAAATTATTGAATACACGAACGTAACTGGAAATGTAATCGGTGGCACAATCACCAGAGGTAACAATCAGGCAAACTATCCTATCGGAACCCCTGTGTTCAAATATGAGATAGGTGGAGTCAATCTCCATAGAGTCAATAAGACTCATGATTTGAATAATGTAACCGTAGATAATCCAATCACTTTTGATTCTTATAATGTAAAACTTGACATGTCAGAAACCTTTAACACAGGAACTGGTACAAGTGCGGATGATAGAAGTAATGATGTTGGTCTTCCTAAGTTGTTCATGAACAAAACGAAGACTGCTGGTGGTTATGACATCAGAGCATCTCAAAATATGCCATTTGAAATTCTCACACCTATCGTTCAAAACGTCACTGTTCGTGGCACCGTCATTAATGCTGAGGTAAGAACAATCACAAGTCAAAGTATAAGTGGTAATGAGATTCCATTCCTTGATGAAGGATTTACTGATATTAATATTAGTGCTCCAAATTATTTTGACTCACCAAGGATGATCGCATCTAAGGTAAATGAAACTGAAAAACTTGACAATCTTCCTGGAAATAAATCTATGAATTTAAGAATGACTCTTGGAACAGTTGATACAAGAGTAAGTCCTGTGATTGATACGCAAAGAGTTTCTGTTATTACAACATCAAATAGAGTCAATAGTGAAATAATTAACTATGCTACCGACGCAAGAGTAAATACTCTTACCGAAGACCCTACAGCATGTCAGTACGTTTCTAAAGAAATTGTGCTTGAAAATTCTGCAACTTCAATTAAGATTCTTGTCTCTGCACATATTAATACCGTATCTGACATCAGAGCACTTTATGCAATTGGTGAGAAGCAAGGATTTGATCCTATCTTCCAACTCTTCCCTGGACATGATAATTTAGACACCAGAGGTCAAATTATTGATAGAAGTTTGAATAATGGTCAATCGGATACTCTCATGATTAAATCAGACAATTACAGTTTTGAAAGTGATAGTCTTGATTATAGAGAAATGACATTTACTATTGATCAATTACCTGCATTTAAATCTTATAGAATTAAACTTCTGTTGACCTCTACAAGTCAGGTATACGTGCCAAGAATTAAAGATCTAAGAGTAATCGCACTTGCATAATGGAAAAATATACTGTAGAGGGTCACTCGGATTTAGCGAGGAACCCTCAAAATGGATCTATCGTTAATGTAAATAAAATTGAATATGAGCAATACCTAGCAAGACGTGAAGTAAAATCTGAAAAGACTAAAAAAGTACAGAACCTTGAGGATGAACTTGCTAGTATGAAAGGTGATATTGATGAAATTAAATTATTACTTAGGGAGTTACTAAATGGACCCAGATAGCATAGAACTTAATAATCTTTCTAAAAGTTTTGCATATCAGAAGTTAGCATCTGAGATAGATAATTGTGATGATCGTGATGAACTTAGAAATATTGCTAAGTCATTTATTAAACTTTATTATAAACAACAAGAAACCATGTCAGTAATAGGTATCCCGAATGGCTAGTAATAACATTACTTTTGATCCAGATTCTGGCGTTCCTTTTGGTGCTAATTTTTCCATCTATACTGGTGGAGATTTTAAGCAAACTTTTAATATTAAAAACACATCTAATTCTGCCTTCAACCTTACAGGTTATTCGGGATCGGGGCAGATGAGAAAGAGCACCTCTATCGGATCTACAACTATTGCTGCTGGAACTTTTACCGTTGGAATTGCAAGTGCATTAGATGGCACTTTGCAAATTTCTATGGGTTCTACTGATACAAGAAATTTGGCAGAAGGGAGATATATGTATGATGTTTTAGTGAGTTCAGGTGCAACTTACTATAACTTGGTTAATGGAAATGTGTACGTATATCAGGGTATTTCCTCCGCTCCATAAATACTTAAAAAGTAGTGAATAGATGGCACAACCTGCAAGTAGGACAGACCTCATAAACTATTGCAAAAGACAGTTAGGTGCTCCTGTCTTAGAGATTAACATCGCAGATGAGCAAGTTGATGATCTAGTGGATGATGCATTACAATATTTTCATGAAAGGCATTTTGACGGGGTTATACAGACGTTTTTAAAATATAAAATTACT
>Ga0208159_1000172_pt1 | contig 26511 bp, 28 predicted proteins | sample 9_EtaG_FD_184082 | JGI IMG/M metagenome (GOLD analysis project Ga0208159, IMG submission 184082) | Marine viral communities from the Subarctic Pacific Ocean - 9_ETSP_OMZ_AT15188 metaG (SPAdes) (version 2) | ecosystem: Environmental > Aquatic > Marine > Oceanic | place: Pacific Ocean | collected... | reverse complement strand
AACCTACCCCAGGACCGTGAGAAATTCAACCTGGAGAGCAACGCGAACCGTGAATTTCAACGGGGTCGGGGTAGTGTATATCACGTACTCAGATTCTAGGGCAATTTTTTACAAATGCACTTTTCAACGTAAATACGGCCTTTCTAGCTAGGATCAGTAGAAAAAGGTAACGTAGGTACCATCCAGATATATTTTAATCTGTAAAGGCTAATATTGCTTGTTTTAAAGATTTCGCTTGTAGTATTACATTATAACGTACTATATTACGTATATATTCCCGCGGTCGTATCTAGTATTACACTGTAGTTTACTACTGACACGAACTGAACAATCTACTGTAATTTACATTTATCAATATATTTTCGGAGTACAGTATGTCAAAGTATAAAGCATTAACAACAGATAGTATAGGCGCTAAGTACAACAGTACTGTAAGTGTTAACAATAACAGAACATATCCAAAGGAGAGCAATAATGCCGTCAGGAAAAGGAACATACGGAAGTAAAAAGGGAAGACCTAAGAAGAAAAAGACAGTTAAGAAAAAGAAGAAATAATGCCAAGATTCGGAAAGAGATCAAGAAATAACTTAGGAAGCTGTGATGAAAGATTACAGAAAGTGTTTAACGAAGTAATTAAACATATTGATTGCAGCGTAATAGAGGGGCATAGAAGTGCTGAAAGACAGAATAAATTATTTGAAGAAGGCAAAACCAAGGTACAATACCCAAATGGTCGTCACAACTCTAGTCCTAGTAGGGCTTGTGATGTGGTCCCTTATCCTATCGATTGGTCTGATAGAGAGCGTTTCCATCTTTTTGCAGGTTTTGTGCTCGGAATAGCAAAGTCTATGGGTATAAACCTAAGATGGGGAGGAGATTGGGATCAGGATTGGTATGTACACGATAATAGATTCGACGATTTTCCACATTTTGAATTAAAAGATAAGTGATTGAGCTGCTTGCATATGCTATAATAACAATAATAGCAATATTCGCAGCAATTATCTTCTACGCTGCCAACTTTTGGACATTTGATCTAAAAGGAGCAGAGCTTAAAGAGGAAGATATACTATAAAATGTACGAAATCAGTATTAAACATAAAAAAGTGGGTAAAACAACCTACAATATCTACACAAAAGACGAAGCGGACAAACAGGGAGTAGAATATAGATACTGGAAAGAAGCAGAAATCGGAGAGTATGCACTTACCGATGATAACTATGTTGGCAAAGTCATCCAGAAGAAGAAATATACTGGAAATAATGGAGTTGACAACTATTATGTTCGTATGCCTTTTGGCTACGCCTTTCATAGCCCTTCATATCCTACACAAAAACTTAATGCTGATAATAGAGTATCTAATCATACTCTTTCAGGCAAACCCCAACTCGAAGTTAGAAAAGGCACGCAAGAGTGGAAAAATCTTGCGATGGTCTACAGCGTTTGTTTTAATATGGATTTGGCCATTGATACTGTTATTAGCAATCCTAGTGCTTCAAAACGTAGAACAGTAAAACGATGGATGAGAACACAGGAGTTTAAAAGTATGGTAAAAGATGAACTAAAAGAAGTATTAGCCGAAAAGGGACACAATAGGTCGAAAACAATTGACCTTTTAGATCAGGCCTTAGAAATGGCTAAAGAAAAGAAAGATATAACAAACTTTCTTAGGGTAGTAGAAAATATACAGGATATGTTAGGTATGAAAGACAAGACTGTAACTAAAACTACTACACAATTAGAAGCGACAGCGACAAGAAAGCTATTAGATGAAATAAATGAAGAAGAACAGCAGTTAAAAGGTACACAAACAACAATAGAGGCAAAGACATCTACAGATGAAACCTAAAAAACCAACAATGAGGCAAGTAGCAGAGCATATTTATAAAACAGATGTGCTTATCTCTCATATAATGCTCAAATTAAAAGATTTAGAGGAGAAAGCTCACGAACCAAGGGATTTTGTTTGCTGTGAAGAGTGTGGATGTAAGTTAAAAAAAGATGAATGATTTTGAAGCTATCTACGCTAAAAAACAGGCTCTTAAAAAACTTTTTCATAATATTGCCTTATTTGGCCGCACTTGTTTTCCTACTGCTCTTCGGAAAGCAACTCCACCATTTCATCATGAAATATATTCTGCATTAAGAAATAGAAATAAAAAAAGAGTATTAATAGCTGCGCCTCGTGGTACAGCTAAATCCACAGTAACCAGCCTACTCCTTCCACTACACCGCATCGCGTTCAAACATGAAGATGACGAGGAGTTCATCGTAATCATATCTGAGTCACAGGCGCAGTCTATAAACTTCTTGTCTCGTATTAAATATCATTTAGAGCATAGTCAAAACTTTAAAGAACTATTTGGAGATATGGGCCCTAGAACAGCTAAACGTTGGACTGCTACAGATGTAGTAACTGCAAATGGTGTACGTATAGTTGCTGTTGGTACAGGTCAAAGAGTAAGGGGTTTTATTGAAGGTGATACAAGACCTACTTTAATTATTGTAGACGATTTTGAATCAGAATTAAATGCTTTCACACAAGAGGCTAGAGCCAAAAACAGAAAGTGGATGACAGAAGCCGTAATACCATCATTATCTGATGAGGGCCGTATTGTTATGATTGGTACAGTAATATCAGAAGATTGTTTCTTATACTGGGCTAAAGATTCCACTGCATGGAATACGTTATGGTATTCTATAACCAATGATGATGGCTCTCCAATATGGCCCGAAAGATTTCCAAGAAGTCGTATATCTCAAATAAAAGAAGAGTATGCTTCTGTAGGAAATATCAATGGATTCTATCAAGAATACATGAATATAGCACAATCTCCTGACGAAGCTCCATTTAAACCAGAATGGATCCAGTTGCATCAATATGACTTTGAAAGACGAGAAGGACAACCTTGTTTAGTAAAAGAAACAGGAGATGGCGAAGAGGTTATACCAATAGAAGTATATGGTGGAGTAGATCCTGCATCATCATTATCACAAAGAGCTGACTTTTTTGTTTTAATAACTATTGGCATTGACTTTGAAGGAAACAAGTACTTAATAGATTTATATCGTAAACATGTGTCTCCTGCAGACCAACCAGATATAATCATAGAAAAATTCAAAAAGTACCGACATAGAAAAATGAAAATAGAAACAGTTGCATATCAAGAAGCATTAAGAGCAGCAGTCAAAAAAAGAATGTTAGAGGAAAACTTGTATATTCCAGGACTAGAAAAAGGTGTAAAACCAAGAACTCGTAAATCAGAAAGGCTCTTATCTTTAGTTCCTATGTTTGCTAAGGGTGAGTTTTACTTTAGGAGTCAAGATACAGACGCACAAGCTGAGTTTTTATCTTATCCAAAAGGTAAGCATGATGATGTTATGGATGCGCTATGGACTAGTCTAGAAGGTGCAAGACCAAGTAGGCTAAAATCACTTAATGTTGAAGATAAACCTCATAACTTAAAGAAAGTTCTTGACTGGATGATGCAATAGTTCCTATTTTATATTGCCTAATTAGGTACACAAAACGGGGGTTTTACATATAATGGCTTACGACGGAAAGTCTGGTAAGAAAATAGCCGAAGAAACAATACGCTTATATGATTTATACAAACGTAAAAGAGAGCATTGGGAAGTACAGGCTAGAGAAGATCAGGAATATAGATTAGGAAGACAATGGACCAAGGAGCAAGAGGAGCACCTCAAATCTCGTGGTCAAGCCCCTATTGTAGTAAATAGAATCCATCCCGCTGTAGAAACAGCAAAAGCATTACTAACAGCAAATAGACCTTCATTTAAAGTTTCTCCTAGAGAAGACTCTGATACAAAGGTTGCAAATGTATTAAATCATTTACTTTCATATATGCATGATGTATCTGATGGTAGAACTGTTATTCGTCAAGCAATTGATGATTATTATGTTACTGGACTAGGATATGTGATGGTATACCAAAACCCTCTAGCAGATGATGGTAAAGGTGAGGTAATGATTAAGGATATAGATCCATTAGATGTGTATGTAGACCCCAATTGTAGAGACATGTTCTTTGATGATGCGGAAAATATAATTATATCTAGAAATTTCACTAAAGAACAGGCTAAGGCTCTTTATCCTCAGTACAAAAAAGCAATTGATAATGCTTCTGGTAATTATGATAGCGATCAGATTATAACAGGTAGAATAGACGATACTGGGATAACCTTTCCTGGAGAAATAGATACAGTAGAAGACGGTGATGATGAATATATTAGAGGTTACGAGCGTTTTTACAAAGTAAACGAGGATATGTTTAGAGTCTTTGAAGAGTTTTCTGGTAAAGAGTTCAGATTTGACGAAGAATCATTTCAATTATACTTACAAACACCTGTAGGCATACTTGATAATAATATCTATGAAGGCGAAGAAATAGCAAAAGTCCAAGAATCAACTAATCAGATGAAACTTAAGGTTCTAGAAAAGAACGAAAAGTTTATTACTGAAGAAGTATTTAAAATACAAGAGCAGTTAGAGATTGAGTATATGGAGACAGAAAAAAGACTGCAAGAACAAGTTGAACTTGGTAGTATGATTCCTGAAAGAATGGAATATGAGTTAACACAACTCAGAGAGCAAATGGATAAGGCCATTGAAGATGCTAAAACAAATGCTCTCGAAGAATCAGGCTTAGCTACAGAGCTTCCTGGCATTGAAATGAAAATAAAAGCAGATCTAGTATCTGATGGCATGATAGATGTTGTTCCAATTAGCGTTAAAAAAGTAAAGCAATGCGTAGTACTTGGTGATAAACATATCTATTCAAGGGTGTTACCAACTAGTAACTACCCTATAGTTCCTGTAGTTAATCTACATACGAGAACACCTTTTCCCGTTTCTGATGTTCGTATGGTAAAAGGATTACAGGATTACATCAATAAAACCCGTTCTTTAATTATAGCACATGCTACAACTTCTACAAATATGAAGGTATTAGTTCCTTCTGGTAGTGTAGATATGGCTGAATTTGAACAGAAATGGGCTCAACCTGGTGTAGGAATAGAGGTAGACTTTGATATGGGGCAGCCTGTTGTTGCGAGCCCAGCACCGCTACCGAATGAGCTCTACAATAACGAACAGACGGCCAAAAACGACATCGATCATCAACTCGGATTATACGAAATGATGATGGGCAATTCTCAAGCTGCCCCACAAACTTATAAAGCAACTATATCTCTAGATGAATTTGGCCAAAGAAAGATTAAATCAAAATTAGCAGATATAGAAGGCGCGTTAACTAGAGTCGCTAAAGTGGCTATACAAATGATGCAAGAATTATATCAAAATGAAAAAATATTTAGAATTGTACAGCCAAACAATTCATTAAGCGAATATGCTATAAATAAAAAATTATATGACGACAAGTCAAATGAAGTTTCAGTAGCAAACGACATTACTGTTGGTAAATACGATGTAGTATACGTATCAGGTTCGACACTTCCATCAAATAGATATGCGGAACTCGAATTTTATATGGATGCCTACAGTAAAGGTATTGTTGACAGAACTGAAGTATTAAAGAAGACAGAGGTCTTCGATATGGAAGGAGTTCTACAGAGAACAGATACTATCGAACAGCTTACAGCACAACTCGAACAGGCACAAGAGCAAATCAAAGATATACAAGGTGATATGCAAACGTTGACTAGAGAGAATGTCCACCTGAAGCAAAAGGTAGAAGTAGAGAAGTTTAAAGGAGAGTTAGATGCCACTTCAAATAAAGCAAAAATGGCTGGAACTCTTTTTGAAAGACGACTCGAAGATAATCTTTCAATGATTGGAAAAGAACTTCAAGATGCCGCCAAAGACAACAACACTGGCTCACCTTCTAGCGGTAAGAAGCAGCCTAAAGAGAGGAAATAATAATGGAAGCTAATCCAGAAATGGCTCCTGAAACACCTGATGTTCCAGCAATGGAACAAGGTATGGCTCAGGATACCCAAGAAAATAACAACATGGACTTTAATGAAATCATTGGAGCTCCACAAACAGAAGGGACCCCTGAAACTCAGGATACTCCACAACCTGTTTTAAATGAGCAAGAAGCACCAGTTCAAGACTTTAGTGCAAACGAAGTTGAGAATGGTGGCGACAATGATCAAGTAAGGTACCAATATTGGCAGTCGCAAGCTGCTAAATTGCAGAATCAAGTTGATGAAATGAAAGAGTATCAGCCTATGGTTGATTATCTTCGTTCTAATCCGCAGGCCGTGCAAAACCTAACTCCTGGTGGCGAAAAACCAGAAGCTACAGCACCAACAAGTCAGGCTCAAGAGGAGTTTCCTCCTCCACCTGAGCGTCCTGAGCAACCTGCTGGATTCTCTAGAGAAGAGGCATACGGTGATCCTGCAAGCGCATCTGCTCAATATTTAGATCAAGTTGATAAATGGCGTGATGATATACAAACCTACAATCAACTAGCATCTCAATATCAAGTAGCTGTTTTAAGAGAAACATACAATAAAAAAATCGAGAATCTAGAAAAGGTAGAAAAAGATAGGATTGCTCAGCAACAACAAACTCAGCAAATGAATGAGGTCAAAAATTACGTTGCGACTAATTATGATTTAGGCGATAAGCTTGATGATTTTTTAACAACAATGAATGACCCTAATTCTATTAATATGGATGATTTGGTTGGATACTATAAGTATAAAAATGGAATGGGTGTAGCTCCTGCTAAACCTAATGCTACTGCTCAACCGAGTAGTACATTTAATCAGCTAAAAAGAGCTCAATCAGTTCCACAACCTATGGGAGTACAATCAGCTCAATCTAATCAACCTACTGACCCTACCGACGGATTCATGGATGCTTTATTGAAGAACAATAACAAACAAAACATCCTATAAGGAGGGATAAATGAGTAATATATTATCAAGCACCCCTGGTGCTAATTTTAATATTGGTACTTCCGCCCCTGCTGTAGATAATATAAGAAGAACGTTTGGTATTGGTGATAAAGTTGCAGAATTAGCTCCAGAAACATCAATTTTCTTCTCATATCTATCTAAGCTAGGCAAAAAGCCAATTGACGAAACGGTTTGGAGACCGTTAGAATACAGAAACCAATGGCAACGTAGAAACTTTTTAGTTGGAACCGTTGCTGCTGCTGACGATTCAGATGCTAGTACAGATTATGCATTTGAGGCAGCTCATTTGAAAATCTGGGTAGACTACAACTATCAAGGTATAGTAAGCAAAGATGAAACTTACTCGCCTATTTTTGTAGTTCCTGGACAAGTACTAAGAGTTGGCAATGATGTATATAGAATATCTGAAACTGCTAACCTTACATATGCTACAGGTACTAACACTAAAGTTGATAAATCTGCTGCAGGTAAAGCTGACGGTGGATATGTAACTGTTAAGCAAACTGATGTCACACTAGTTAGTGGTGGTACAGCAGTTGCTGACATTGGTGCTGCTGCATCTGCTCCTGCGAAAGGTCAAGTAATTGGCTCTCAGTGGTCAGAAGCTTCAGGCGCTCCAGATGGATTCAGAGATGAACTATCAAGTGTAGAATTTTACACTCAGATATTCAAAACAGCTGTTCCATTAATGTCTGGTTCAATGATGGCTACTAAGTATAGAGGCTATGCTAACGAATGGTCACGTATCTATTCTGAGCACTTAAAAACTCACAAAATGGATATGGAAAACGCATTCTTATTTGGGTATGGTAAATATACTAACTCTAATGAGAGATCTTCTTGGGGTATGGTTCCTTTTGTTGAATCAAAAGGTAAAAAATACCAATTAGATTACAATACTGCTGGAGATAATCCAGGTACTGATGCTACTGGCTTTGATGGCAAGTTTGACTTTACTTATGATGGTATTACAGGACTTATGGATGACTTCATGTCTTATGAGTCAGGTAACGCTGGTCAAAAGTTATGTCTAACTTCTAGAAAAGTAATTAATCACTTGCATAAAATGAATGGTGGATTCGTATCTAATTCTTTAGGTGACAATAACCCACTATCACAAGTGTTTAGTGCTAATCTAGATGTTAAGAAGTCTAGCTTTATGCCAATAGACATTACTTCAGTATCTACTTCATGGGGTTCTATGAACTTTATAGCTCACCCATTATTTAGAGGTAGTGCCGAAGATAAAGCTGTATGTATCGACCTTTCTAATGTATCATATAGACCATTATCAGGAAACGGAATATCGAGAGATACTTTTGTTGAAACTAATGTTCAAGAAAATGATATTGACGGAAGAAAAGACCAAATCATTACAGAAGCTGGTCTGGAAATTATGCTTCCAGAAACTCACGCTGTAATCGATTTTGTTAGCGATAACACAACAGCTGGATAATAGTTAAAAAATGTGCCCCTGCTTAACTGTGGGGGCACTATTAAAAGGAATATATGAGCTTACTTACTAACATAACAAATGCAATAGGATTAACAGAATCTACCTTTTTTGACGATATGCAAGATGAATATGCTATCGTAACAGAAGGGGTATGGAAAGCAGTAAATGCCTTACCTCCTACATTTATAATGAAAGCAGTCGAGCCATTAGATCCTTTAAATATCCCAGATGATGTAACTACAGGAGAAGGTGAAAACGCAGTTACTGTAGATGGTACAGATTATTTAATAAAAGACGGTTCTGAGTTTAAAGCTACAGATATATTGTTAGCTGTTGAGAGAGTAGTAAATACTAGTGGAACTATTAATAACGATGGAACTGCACTAAACAACAGAGGTGGTGTAGATAGATTCTGTAAAAAAATAATGGTTACCGAAAAGCATTCTGCTCTTGATTCTGATAGTATATATTATGCAACAGATTGGAGTCCAGTATATTGGTGTGAAAGTGTTGCTGATGCAAATGATGAGGATAAATATGCAATATATTCAGCACCCGCATCAAATCCTACTGTATCTCAAGTTAATGAACATAATGTAATGATGAGATATGGTGCTCTTAGAGTATGGGTATATAGTAAACAAACTATAGACTCCAGTACAACCACTTTAAAAGATATTCCAACTACGGGATTAGATTTTGTGTACAAATTTGCGGGACTAGAGCTAATCAATGCTCTTGTTTCAAGACAAGCCTTAGAAGAAGAAGATGTAGAAATGTATCAATTATTAATGGGGCACAAAAAAGCATTAGAAGAGGAACTTGCAAATGAATTAGTAAGCTTTAAACAGAGGTATGGAAAATGACGCAAAAAGAAATGATAGAAATAATACAACAACATCACCCTGATATTAATGAAACTGCAATTCGTAAAGCCTTAAATAGAGCGCAAGATGATTTTGCAGCAAAAACTAAAATATTAAGAGTAGCCTCAAATAATGCAGACACTACAGTAACAGATCAAAGATATTACAGTTTACCTCCTGAACTATTAGAAGTAAAAAGAGTAGAACTAGACGAAGTTGCTATTCAAAGATTAATAGATAGACCAATTAAAGGAGATTATAGCTCGTGAGCATAGATGAAATAAGAAAGAATTATTACTGGTTTATCAATGGCAATAGAATAGCTATTGTAGAAAAGAATCAAAAGTTAGATGGAGGAGATGACTTTATATCGGTTCAGAAATCTGGAATGAACATTAGGATAGAATATATTACTAGGCCTATACCATTTACTGAAACATTAACAGAATCAAGTGAGCTTCCAGACCAGTTTCATGAGGCTATATGTTATAAAGTAATATCAGATTTATATAAACTTCCTGGAGAATCTTATAACTTGCAAAATGCACAATACTATGATCAACAGTATATGCTTCAAGTTAGAGAAGGTAAGAAATATAGCAGTCGAAATAGGCAGTCTGGCGGAACAATTAAACCTTGGAGTTATTAAATGGCTTTTACTAGGCAAGATATAGGGTCAACTCAAACATTTAGTAGGAATGGTGCTATACAAACAAGCACTTCTCCTTCTTTTCAAATATTTAATGTAGATGCTTCTGCTACTAATTATAGTTTAGGTAGCAGTTGGTCTATATCAATAAACAACACAAATAACACCTTAAGTTTTAACAATAACAATAATAGCGTTTTCACGATTGGTAGCACGGGCATACAAGGACTAACTAATGATAGTTTGCAATTAGGAAACAATACAAATGCACCCTCATTGTCATCTTTTGCTGATGGGGACATGGTAAAAATTAATGGCGAACTATATATAAGGACTACCTAATGCTTACCATAGCTAACGCTTTAATAAAAAGGAGATAAAATGGCAATATGGTCAAAAGTGCTAACTGCCAATCCAAAACCTGCAGATATGTCGGCAGACAGTGCATCGGATGGATATGCGTTAGTCAAAAAAACAGGTACAGCTGCACTTACGTGGGCTGCAATACCAGGTTCTTATAGTTTACCAACTGCATCAAGCAGCACGCTTGGTGGTATCAAAATACCTAGTGATACAGCGCAAACTGTAACAGCTAATAATGTATCAAGTACGTCAGGTAGAACGTATGCAGTTCAATTAACTAGTTCTAATACAGCAGTAGTAAATGTACCTTGGACTGATACTGATACTGATACTAACACATTTAGAACTGTAACTGCAGGTGGTAATACATTAGGATCAACAGAAACTTTAGCATTTACCGCAGGAAGTAACGTAACTATAACAGAAAATGCAGGTGCAGTAACTATTGCTGCTACTGATACTAATACTACAACTACTGCAGATGTTAAAACTGCATTAGACTCTGCAATGCCAAGTAATGCATTAACAATTGGTGATGCAAGTTCTACAATTACAATTCCTGGAACGCTAGATGTTGCAACTATTAATTATAGCAGCACATCTGAGACAAACTTAGATATTGTAGACAAAACTATCACTGTGGCTAAAGGAGCAGGATCTGAAGCAAATGCAGATGGTGCAGGAATAACTGTAGACACTGGAGTAAGTGGAAAAGTTCCTGATTTAAAATGGTACAACGACTCTACTACTACTAATACTTCAGGATGTATAGGACTTGGATGGAAAATAAAAGCTACGAATGAAGATGATACAAAATACCATTTAATGGGTTTTAGAGAAGGCACTGGAGCACCAACATCAAACGCTAATAGTACTAGCACAAGAGCAGAAGGAGAAGGGGCATTTTATTGGGATAAGACTAATAATGCTTTATACATATGTACAGACTCTAACTCAAGTGCGGGCGGTGGTTAATAAGTGCCTATAATTACAAATGATGGAAAGGCGCTTGGGGTAAAACCTGAGCGCCAAACCCTAACAATAGAAGATACTGATTTTTTAATCAGAACTTTAACTGAAGCTACATATCCTGGGCATCAGGTAATTATGGCTTCTAAAGTACTAACCAAACTACAAGCTTACCAAAGTGAGCTTATGGAGAAAACTGTAAAAATATAATGGCAATTTGGAAAAAAATAGCAACAATAGATGATATACCTTCAAACACTAACGGAGAAAGCTCTTATGTTAGTGGAGATATAACAAATGATTGGGGTGGTAGTGACTATAGTGCTTTAAATGCAGCAGGGAAATGTTATGGAGAATCTATAAAAGTTGGGACTGCTATTAGTTTTACAGGAGGTAAAATATATGCTTTAACTCCTTCAGGTTGGACAATAGCAACACAAACAACTGTTGCTCATGGAAAATACTTACTTGCAGTTGCAACAGGCACTACAACCAACACTTTTCCTACTAATGGAATGCTGATTAAAGGAATAATAAGGCTAAACACTATTAGTGGGGTCGATTATAAAGGAAGTTTATTATACCTAAACACTTTAGGAAATGCAACAGCATCAGTTCCTACTTCATCAGGATCTATTGTTAGACCTATTGGATATTCAGTAGACCCTACTTATCATGCAGTTTACTTTAATCCAGACACAACATGGGTGGAGTTATCATAATGGTATGCGAGTACTGCAAGAACAATACTGGTCTAGATGTAGAATTTGAAACTGTTACCGTAAGCGTATATGGTGGCAAATATAATTTTAAAAGGGACGACAACACCTTTGTGTACGAGGAACGCTTAGATTCAGAGGACTACAGCGTATTTTCTAATGGGACTAAAATATTAATGTGCCCTAGTTGTTATCTTTTGGAGGAGGCCTAATGTCTCAATTATGGTCTGAAAATTTTGACTCAGGTAATGCTCATGTAACTGGGAACGTTACATCTGATTTAGCGTATACTTATAGCACCTCTAGTTCTATATCTTATTTTCCTACAAATTGGGTAAAGTTTTCTGATATATCTGCTTTAAGTAACGGAATGGCTACAGGTACAGCATTTGCTGGAACACAAATAGGACCAGCTAAACAGTCTTCAACTTGGGGTGGAACAAAACATGACCCTGACCACAGAACAAGAGGTTGGGTTATAATGTATGGTGGTACGACTTCTGGTAATTCAGGAGCTGAAGCGAATAAAACTGGTCCAACTGGTGGTCATAATTCTACAAATAATGGACATGTTTCAACTGGTAGACATTTAGGAATTGAAGCATCAAGTATTGGGGGCTTAGGTTATTCAGATTCAACAACTAGAAATAGATCTCTACATTTAATTAGAACAGGTGCAATTGATTTAACAGCAAGAACATCAACAGAAACTATAGAATTATCTGGGTATTACCATGCAAAAGGAACCGCAATGGGAGCCCTTGGAATTGCTTGTACAACAAGTGCTGTTACTGCATCATCATCTAATGAAGCATTTACAGGGTCTGGATTTACTGGATTTACAAATAATACAGGTGATGGTTTAGGCGGTGGAGGTTGCACTATACGTTATGCTGGTAGTGGATCAACTGCTATAAATGTTACAGGTAAAACAAGAATTGTAGGACAGCAGCATGCTACTCAAAGTGAAAACTGGAAACCTTTTATAGCAGATCTTACTGGAGCAGGCGGTCAAACAGTATATATATACTTTTTGTATGAAAGTCTTAACTATTATTCTCGTTTCTGGAACACAACAACTCAAGTCAGTAACAATTATTGGAGAGCAGATTTTTGCATAGACAGTCTATCTATAGATGCTATAACTCCAGCAGACACCGATTATACTGGTAAGATTTTTAGTGTAGCAGGTTCAAGTATTGAAAATATATTTGGAGAAGATTTAGATGAAGGAGATAAAGTACTTAACTCTGATGGAGAAGGTGTCCCTAATAGAGTTTTAAATGTAACACAAACATTTGATGCTCCAGGTACACTTGGTGGTACGTATTTATTGCTATTTAGAACAGGATATATGACTTGGGAAACAATTGAATCAGGTAATATGTCAGATATAGGTCAAAATGATTTTACCTTAACTATACCTTCTACATATACACCGTTTTCAGGATCTGGCAATCACTTTGCTTTACATTTTAGCCTTAATACTGGCGACTATAATTTGAATAGTATAGCCGTAACAAATACATCTCCATCTAATGCAAATTTTTATTTAAACATAGTAACTATGCAATCTGTTTTAGGAACATGGACAGTAGCTGGAGAAACAGAATTAGAACTTGATTGGGAAGGTAATTAATGATGATTGATACACTAAAGACATCGGCTGTAGGAGTCATGGGATCTACAACAGCACAAATGATGCATTGGACAGAATGGGTCCCACCAATTTTTAGCGCGGCAGCAGCATTTGCAACATTGGTATACATGTTAATTAAAATATACAAGGAGACAAAATGAAAGAACTAATAGCTAATTATTTGTTCAATGATGAGATGAAAGCAAAAGTTGTCAAAGAGCTAAACGACAACATAAATATTCCTATCATTAACGAAAAGACAGAAGAAAAAATAATCACTGCTATATGGGAAACTGTAGAAGCTGTTCTTAAAAAAGTAATACTTAAGTAATGATTAGAGAAAAGCGTGTTACAACAGAAATGATGATTTACTCTGATTTGGTTATTCAAAGCGGTAATAGTTTCTTAGAAGAATTAGGGATTGAAGATTTACATATCTATAAGACGAAACCAAAATGTTGCCCTAGTTGCAAAAAAACGCACATTATAGGACTTGAAATACTTGGAACAAGAGAAGGTACAATAATGTGGATTTGTGATGATTGTGATGCGCTTTTTTTAAAATACGATATTGAAAGAACTGAAGAGTGGATTAGCAGAGGTAAGAACTTTTGGACTACACCTCAAGATTGGCTGATCCCTCAAAGAGGAGAGCTAAATTGAAGAAGTATATTGTTACACCAGACAAGCATTTTCCGTTAGCCGATAAAAAGGCTATAAATGTAGTTTGTAAAGCTATTAAAGCCGTTAAACCTGATGCATATATTGATTTAGGGGATACAGGAGAATGGAATAGTGCTAGTCATTGGAGGTGGAAAAGAAAAAACAAGCCACCTTTAGAGTATTATTTGCCTGAAATAATACAAGAAATAGAAGAAGTAAATAAAGGAATGGACGGCATAGACGAAGCATTAGATAAAGCTAATGTTAAGGAAAAGCATTTCATTACAGGTAATCACGATCAATGGTTAGAGTATTTTGTAGAAGAATACCCTTATTTAGACCAATATGGGCTAAACAAAGCACTTAAGTTGGAAGATAGAGGGTATGAGGTACAACCACTAGGAAAACTCCTAGAAATAGGCGATATGAGCTATTATCATGGTCATAACTATAGTGGTATACAACATGCTGCTAATCATTGCAGACAATATAAGCAAAACATTATGTATGGACATCATCATGACATACAAGTCTATTCAGACAAAAGTGCTAAGGGGCCAATTACAGCATATAGTATAGGCTGTTTAAAGGATTTGAGCCCTGAAACAAATGGTTTCGTAGGTGGTCGACCTATGAACTGGAAACATGCATTTGCTATTGTAACATATCATGGTCCTAACAGTTTTGTAGATATAGTCGAAATAAAAAACGGTAAAGCAATAGTAGATGGCAAACTTATTGAAGGGTAGGTATGGACATATTGCAAATAATAGAAACATTCGGAGTTCCTATTGCAGTTGCTATAGCGTTTGGTTATTTCATATGGAAACAGAATAAATATATTCAAGATGATTTAACGAAAGATATTAAGGATCAGTTTCAGAGACTAGAAGGGATAATAATACAATTGATTAACCAGCAAAAGAAAATGCAACTAGAACAGAAAAATTTACAATCAAGTTACGAAAGTCTTGTTGAAATAATTACGTCGTTATTAAACAAAAAAGGATAAGATGTCTAAGAAAATACTAGAGTTAAAGCGATTTTTAAATGGAATTGTGGCTGCGCCTTCTGATTCGGATATACCAGAAGAGTCGCCATCTTTTTCTAAAAATATCGATGCCATATCAGAAGAAGGCAAATTAAAAGCAGTTAAAGGTGATTTATTAATAAGTGACGATGAAACACGAAATACATCATTAAAGATATTTAAAGACGGCTCTAGTGCAAGCACACCATTGTCTACGGGACAAAAGGTTGTATTAAAAATAGACGGAAATACTATATTTGAAGAAACAGTGCAAGAATCAGGAGGATTTCATTCTGGTTTAGACATGTATTATGCATCATATTTTATAATAACTAATGCTAATTGGCCAGCCTACATTGTTGATAAAACTAATGCAGAAGAAATTACCGAAACTTCTGATATAGGAGTAAAAGTAACAGAATTGGCATCAGCAGTATCTTCTACTGATATTACAATAGAAGTTGATAGTATAGCATCTATAATTGCTAATTCCAGTATTACCTTAAAAAATGTAAGTACTAATGTTACTGAAGATATGGATATTACTAGCATAGACACACAAAGTAATACTTTAACTGTAGAAAGAGAAGGTAATGCTACATTTGATGTAGATGATGAAGTATACGGATTACAAGGATATAATTTATTAAAGTTAGAGTTTGATGAATATGTTAGGTCAGTAGAATACAGTATAACAAACTCAGATGGAACTCTTCATTTTAGCTCGGAACAAGACGAATACACAGAAAGTTTAGATATTAACCCTCACCATATGATTCTTATTAACGATAAAGAAGAGGACGATGATAAAACATATACTAATATTGTAGTGTATGATAAAAATGCAGAGACTAATGAGGCGCAATTAAAAATTGTTGAAAACTTTTATGAAGAAAATGGTAGAGCTAGAAGTATAATTACAAACAATGCTGATTTAGGTCAAAATTGGGGACTAGCTAACCCAGAAAAAATTACAATAAACAAAGGTGCAAATTCACTATTTATTGGTACAGGAGGTACTACAGGCAGTGTTCCAAAATGGTTTGGTAAAATAGAGCATAAACCTTTTAATAATGCAATAGAAGGATACCACTTAGAAGATGCAAGATTAAAACCATTAGATGAAGACTCTACAGTTTTAAATGTATCTTATTCTGAAAATCCTGTTTATGGGGCTAATCACAACAACGACGCTGCTATGAAAAGAACTCATAACCAAACGTTAGCTCTATCTGAATCTGATAGGTCAATATATTGGATTAAAGAAAATAAAATAGGCAGCGAAACTGATGATGTAATTGGAAATCAATATAAAAGTAATACTATAGGGTTTATCCCTTCAGCGATGTGTACAAGTGAGATTGTAACAACTAAATTAAGCGACACATCTTCTGTTTATACTCCATGGGTAAATGGTTCCTGGGAAACAAATAACAGTCTTACTAATGTAGACTCTCAAATTAATGGACATGTATATAATGATCCAGCCAGTGTTACGGAAAATGATCCATATGTAAGACAGACTTATTCTTGGGTTGCAAGTAAAGATTCTTACGACCAAATAAACTTAATGTCAGTCAGATTTATTGACGATGGTACAACTGATGGTAAAAAGACGCTAGTAAACGAGCAACTTGCTTATTTTAAATTGGATTTTAATTTAACTACTACCGCAGAAATGAATACTCATCTTGGTTCAGGCAAAAAGATTACAAGAAAGCCGCCTTTATCTGCTAGAATATCAGATTTATATGAAAAGAATGGAACATTATATATACAATATTACAGGACAGAGGGTTTTACACATTATGATGAATGGCTGTTTTCTGTAGATCTAACTGCTTTAAACGCAACAACAGATTATTTAAATGGAGATTTAGTAGATGCTAAGCCTATTACACCAAACTATGTTGAATTGAAAGAGTACGCTAAAGATTATAGAAACACTGGTAAAAAGTGGTTTACAAATCCTGAAGTTTTTGATGCATCTAAAATAAGTTCTAGAAAAAAGGTTTATTGGCAAAACTTTCATGATGTCTATTCAAATAGATATAGATGGAGAGCGACTGATTGCTTAGGATTCTTAGAAAATGGAAAACATGTATCTCAAGCAACTACTGTTGATGGTGTTAATAATGAGTTTGACGAAGATACTGGATGGTATGATGCTTACGCAAAACATAGTATCAGTGACCAGAATAGCCATTTTCATGGATGGGAAGATAGGCCTGCTGCTGATAGTGACGAGGAATACGAATCGCCTGATGGAAAGGCAGACGAAGCCAACTTTGGAAAAATTTATTCTGGACCACCTCTTAGTTATGGAAAAAGTTATGGTTTTAAGCAAGGAACTTACAATGTGACTCCAGCTAAAAAAGGATTAACTAATTACAGAGACAGTAATGACGACATAGGTGTTTTAGTATATTTAGAAGGAGAACAGCTTACTACAGATTTAAGTATTGACTATGAATCTAAGACTGTAAAAAAAGGTATTAGGTCTTGGCATAAATATAAATGGATGAGAAACCTAACAGAGCCAGAATTTAAATCATATTCAGAATGGGTAATTATGTCAGCATCAAAGCATAATTATGGAGCGCTACAAAGATCAATGGCAGATGGAGGCAGTCATTTTAGAGGATTTGATTCAGGGGCTAATGATGATTTAACACATTTTTACCAAACTATAGGTAATGAGCATATTGATGGAGCAACAACAACTAATTGGTCTGCAGCAAATTTACAATATAATTACGAAGATAATACTGAGGTTATAGACGGAAGAATTATACGTAAAAAAGCTGGACTTAGAATGGGAAGTGTTTTTAATAATAATAGCAGTTCAGGAAGTAAAGAGGCTCCAAGCACTTGGACAAGAGGAAGCAACAGAACTATAACGCCATTACAAACATCTGCTACATCGTCAAGTCAACCTAATGTAGATTTAATAACAAAAACACCTCCAAGTAAATATGGTGTTATTTCTGTAAGTAAGGGATTTGAGTATACACCTTCCAACAGTGACAAACTAAGTGGAAATACTGAAAAAACTAATAATAAAATATATATAACTGGGATATATGACGAAGTTAGTCAAAATGATACCGCTATACATAAGTGGAATATAAATAGCTCAGGAAACTTCATTCCTTCAGACACAACAATAAATAGTACGACACAAGAGTTAATTGCAGATACAACTTTTGGTCCTTTATTTTTACCTGAACTTGGAACTGCAAATATAAAAGTTGGTCACGATGGTACTTTTGAAAACGCAAAACTATTTACAACAAGAGGAGATATTAGAAGTGGTGCTGTAAAATACAATAACTCTGGAGTGGCTCAAGATCCAGGAGAAAGTGACGCGGAGCATAGCACAGAGACACCTCTTTTCTTTAATGACCCAGGGGGCGAATTAGATGTAGATTTAGAATTTAACCCCATAGATCCTACAGATACAGAAACTGGAGACTTTGATAACGACCCAGACACTGATGATACAACTAGATATAAAGTAGGTTCATTTAATAACGGAAGTACATACCAGTACAAAATGGCATTAGTGTATGATAGTTTTCAAGAAGGACCATTATCTAAAACTACACGCTATGTACCAGTTGCCGACTCTGAAGAAAAGAACTTTAAAACAATGCAAATTACGTTAAATGTATCTAATCCTCCTAAAAGGGTAAGTCATATAACAATATACAGAAGGAACGATGAGGAGGAATTTTTTAGGTTAGTAACAGAAGTTGGCTTAGAGGAAGACGGATGGTCTTATAATTCTGAAACAGAAATCTATACATATTTTGCAACAGATAACGGAACGTTAGGAGCACACTACGAAGCAGTAACAGGTATGCCTGAAGATTTAGAATATACTATACCTCATTATAGTTTGTCTACAGAGGCATCGGGTACTCTAATCGTTGGAGACTGTTGGCACCCAGAAATAAAGCAAGCAAAGAACTTTTTATTTAAGTCACAACCTCAAAGTTACTCTAATTTTAATTGGTCAAAAGACTATTGCGTATTACCTAATAGGCCAACAGCAATACAATGGTTTGCTGGAAAATTATATGCTTTTGATTTGCATAACATGTGGAGAATAAATGTCGACACTATGGTTATAGAAGACGCTTTTGAAGGCATAGGCTGTATAGGTCCAGAAAGTATAGTTGTTACTGATTTAGGTATGTATTTTGCTGATTATCAAGGTATATATGACCACAATGGAAATAGGGCAGAAAATATATCTAGAGACATATCACATAGTAGCGCTGCAGAAACTTTAGATGCTATTGATGGTATTAATTACGATTATAACTATAATTGGTCTCCATGGCAAAATATAGCACATAAAAAGAACCCTCATCTATTATACGACCCTAAAGATCAAAGCGTACTAATATGCTTTACAAATAACAAAGATGGAAATAGCGATATTAATGCTGCTTGGAAATTTAGCGTAACTAGAAAAAGATGGGACTTTTTAGATTTAGAAGACTTTAGCTCAGTGCTTACAGGTAATCAGAATGATATATACTTAGGTGGGCAACAAAAGTTAATAGAAATAGGTGGAAACAAAGGTATAATAAAACCTTATAGCTGGACTTCTAAGTCTTTCAATATGGGTAGCCTTTCAGAGTCTAAAAACTTCTTAGGAATAAAGTTTCAATTTAACACTAATGCAGATGCCAAAGACTTTAAGGCTAAAATATCAACTGCAGACCAAGAGTCAAGTTTAACGTTATGGTTAGATGAAACTAAAAAAGAATATGGAGCAGGATATTCGTTAAAAGTTTCTAAAAATAGTGTAACTGCAAAAATTAAAAGTAGTAAACAGTTCAAGAAATGTAGGTTTGATATTCAAAATATAAGACAAGAGATTGACTCTATTACTCTTGTATATAGAAATAAAAGTGTTAAGGTATAATGGCGAGAGATATTTCAAGAAAACGTTCTGAGATAGGAGCATCTTCTAATAAAAATGCACCAAAAATAACGGACAGCAATCAACAGAATGTAATAGATTCAATATACAGAGAGCTAAATCAGTTAAGAAGGTCTATTAACAGTTCCTCTAAATTGACAGCGAGTACACCAGTTGAAGGTAAAAGCGGTGATATTAGGCTATATACTGAAACAGCCAACGATGGTAGTAAAGGTTATTTTTTACAAGGTAAATTTGGCGGTTCTTGGGCATCTGGAAGACTATCATTAGATGAATTAGCACCTAAACGAATTAAAAGCGACGGAACACCTTCTACAGTACAATCATATGAATCCGATGGTGGAGGCTACATAACTAAAGACGATGTTACTTATGAAACTTTAGATAGTAATAATGATGTTGGAGTAGGAAACACACAAGTCGCTAAAGGGTCACACGTACACGATCATAATAGTGCAAATATATTAAATACTGGAACTAATACTCACGATCAGATAGACGATCATATAGAAGATTTATCAATACACCGTGAACCTAATGATAATGTAGCTCACATAGGTGTTGTAACAAACCAAACAGGTTCTACTGGTACCAGAGAGAAATGGGCTAGAAGTGACCATCAACATGTATTAGACCAGTCAAGAACATATGATTTTACAGCAGAACAAAAGATTAGTGTAGGAACAGGCAATCAAGCCTTAACTATTACTGGAGATGTAGATATAACAGGAAATCTCACTGTAGACTTTGCAGAAGCAGGAACAGGAGACACTACAGTAGAGGCAGACCTTTCAGTAGGTAAAGATGTAGTTTTAAATAATGATGCTACTAATTTATCAGGTAATGTAAATAATACAAATACAACTACCATACATGGAGTTGCTACATCTTATAATAAGTTTATTATTGATTATCAACCAAGTTCAGGAAATTCACATTTAGAACTAAAATATGATAGTTCAAATACTTCTAAACTATTTACAGGCAGTACAGGCAACTTTACATTAGAACCTACATCTGATATTATATTATCCCCTACAAGCGGCAATGTAATACCAAAAGGTAATTTAGAAGTTGATTTAGGAACAGATGTACGTAAATGGAGAAGTTTATTTATAGGCGAACTTGTAGCCGATCATTTAGTTGCACAAAACGTTATGGCTACTATTGGTGGCAAAATACTTGTAGCACCGACTACAACATTAATGGAAGACTTTCCATCTAATAATAGTATAAGTATTAAACTGAAACATAACGACCCTAACTTTAGAAATGCGTTTATATATTTACAAAAAGCAGACTTTAGTAATGGTACTGTGCAATATGAAGTTATACAAACAGCAGATGCAGCTCCAGCTCAAACTACTAATTCAGACGGAGAAACTTGTTATTTATATGTTATTACTGCAAGAAACAAAGATTCAAGTGGTATTAATAGTTGGACAAAGAATGATGCTGTAGTTTCATTGTATAGTAAAGGAACTGGTGGTAATAAAGGATTTATAGAACTTACATCTTCAGGAAGTATATTTAATAATACAGGTCCAAGAATTACGGCTTACGCTGCAAGTGATTCAGACACTGCTTGGGATGCTGCTAAACCAATATTTAGTATAGGTAGAATTGGTGGGTATGGAGGAGTACCTACTAATGATGATACTGCAGGTCTTGTTATTGGAGATAATTTAACTGCAGGCCCTAGTGATACTACAAATCCATTTAAAGGTTTAGTAGCGCAAAGAACTGGAATGAAGTTATTTAATACACCAATAAAGATGTATGATGGCGATAAGTTAAATGTGCTTATAGATAGAGATGCTAATGGTAAAAATGTATTTGCTATAGGGCCAGAAGTAGACGAATCTGACTACTCAGGCTCTTCTTTGTTATTTAGCTATGTAAATAATGCATATACATTATCAATAGATGGAAATATAGATTTATCTGAAAACGTTGATTTTACAATTGATGAAGACGATATAATGAATAGTATAGACCATTTCTTGCCTACTACTGATATGGGAAATGTAAGTCAAAGAGGATTATACTTAACTCCAGGTTGGTTAGGATTTTGGGAAACAACATCTGGAGGATACTGGCCAGTTAAAATTGGTGCTACAGCATCTGGAACAACTGGAGATCCATTCTTTGAAATTAAAAATCATCCAGCTAGTCCTACAGAGTTTATAAAATATACTACAGATGACGGCTTAGAAATAGCAGGCAAGGTAACTATAATTGGTGAACAACCTCCAATTACGCTAGCTAGTACACCAAATATGAATGTCGATGTATCAAGTGGGGTAAACAAGCCTTCAATAATTTATCAACTTCCTAGCGAAGCAACTACAATATACATTCATGTTAAAGTTGAAAATGCTGTAAATGGTAAAATAGAGTGGACTAATAATGTTATGGATGAACCTGCTCCAAATTGGTCTCAAACAGTACTTTCAAACATAAATGGATCGGGTTGGTTTACAGGAGAAATATCTAATTCTGGTTCGAGCAATTATAGAGCTTTTAGATATGTAAATATTCAAGCAGATACAAATCATTTTGTTAAAGGGTTTGTGGTAACAAAATATAGACCTGGAGACCCACAAGCAATAATTGATTCAACAAATTCTCCTGATACTTTTTATCAAACTGCATCACCAATAGGATCGTTTAGCATTGGTGACCAGTGGTTTGATACTGATGATGGAAATAATTTATATGTATGGAATGGTACTGAATGGGAGCCAACATTTACCGCAATAGATGGTGGTAGTATAACAACGGGTACTTTAAAAGGTATAGGGGTAGAATCAACATCAACATTTAATGATGATCAAGGTAACGAAATACCAAGAACAAAATTAGATTTAGGTGGAGATAATAGTTTAAAGCAATATGCTGCAGGAAACAATCCCGTCCAATTTACTAAACTAGATGGTGGAACATTAACATATGTCCATCAATCTCAATCTGGAGGCGTAGTAAATGATAATACTCCTTTAGAATATCCATTACCTACAGCTCAACAAGTAATATCAGCAAGTGAAATTAATGTAGGTTCTTTTAACACATTTGCAAATATGAATGCTACAGATATGTTTAATACTAGTTATGAAGTTATACCAATACCAGCAACAGTTACAGTAACAGGACAACAAACGTTTAATGATTTAAATACTACAAATGGTATAGCAAGAGAAGAAGTAGAATATAGTGTAACAAATAAATCTACTAACGGATTTACAATGAACGCTGTTATAAGAAGAGGAACTAATGTTGCTGTAGGATATAATCAAAATCCTACTAATGAAGATTTAGCTGATACAGTACAAGGTAATGGGCAAATGGCTGATTTATCTAATTCAACAAATGGATATTGGAACGGGTCAGACGGATTAGCTATATCTAATTCTATGTTAACTTCATTTAATACATTTCCAACTAATCAAGGCGTATTTATAAAAGGATTAACAAATACTAATTGTATAGGTGGAGCCAATAGATTTTTATTAGAATGGAGAGTTCCATATAGAAGTATAATGTATTACGTGCCAGGAGACGGAAGTCCTGGTCCTGGTGGTAACGCTTCTTATCCAGGTTTTCCAGGCACAACTAGATGGTTTTGGTTAGTAAAAATAAGTTCGGCTGATGGTAATAATCATGGAAGTGATATGTTTACTGCTGGTCCTTCTGGTAGTGGCGCTACAGTAATTGACAATGATCTTTTAGTTGCAAAGACAAATTCTAGTGCTGGAGGATTTAGTACTGACGGTCCAGATAGTACTTGGCCAGGCAGCAATCAATGGAGCAATACAGATAGTTATATTATTAATACTACTATTTCTAGTCCAAATGATGCTTTAATAGTAAATCCTTTGATTGAGGTATTTTGTTATGCAACGCATAGAGAAAAAAATGGTACAGAACCTGGTGGTAATATTGCATTTGAAAGTCCAAGAAATACGCCAGGAACCCAACCTGATAATAGTACTTCATTTGATGAATTTAAAATGGGACAAGTACCTGCAACAGTAGAAACCTTATCAGGTATAGGAAAAGTTGGTGCATTAGTTTGGACTAATTCGAGTGGTTCATAATGTCAGTTAAATCAGATATAGTGGCTAAAATACAATCGGTAGACTCATCTTCTTCAGTTAGCTCGTCAGACATTACAGATTCAATTATATCCTCTGCATGGGAAAGGGTTTGTGATTCTGTTCAAAATGAAAGCAGTGATATATCAGATAAGTCAACAGGAACTGTATGGAGTGCTGCAGAAAAGAGAAGTTATGGTATTGCGCATTTTAGACCTGATTTACAATCAGCAATTATATCGGGTAAAGTTACAATGCCGTACAAGTCTGATGTAGTAGGTCATATACGCAGAGTAGTCTACACACAGAATAAACTTTATAAATTTCCTACAAATAACGTAAATTACTTTAATAGTGCAGTTGATAATGTAAGTTACTATGGTGCAGTATCTTACTTCAATTCAATTCAATCAAGCTATGAAACAAACGCAACAAGTGTAGCTAATGCTCAAGTTGCAAATTATAACTACAGTACAAACTAAGGAGAACACGATGTCATTAAAAGAAGAAATAGAAAGCGTAAAGGCGCAACAAGAACAAGCTAAAACTGTTTGGACTAAGTACCAAGGTATACTCGAATACCTAGAAGGTAAGCTAGAACAGGAGAAATTGGCCGCTAAAGAGGCTAAGAAGAAGAAATAATCGTTGTAAATGTCAGTATATCAATATTATATTATACTGGCTTAAAGTAACTTATTAAGTATACGGGGGTATCACAAATATGACAGGATTAGAAATAGCCGCATTATCTGGAGGAGTAGGAACACTATTCTCCAGTTTATCAAATGGGTTTCAAGGAGACTTTTATAAGCATTTGAATGCTAGCGATATTGGCAATCAATTTGACCAAGGTGGCTATGTAGGTAAGCTAGGAGAAAGATCTGAAGAGCTCATGAATCCGTCTTCTAATTATAACGTCGGTGTTCGTGATTCATTAAAACAACAAACCAACGATCAAGTATTTGCTCAAAATCTTTTAAATAGACGTAATATGGCAGCATCTGGAATGATTGGTCAATCTGGTGTTTTACAGCAACTTCAAAGCCAAAATCAAAATCAAGCATATAATAACATGGTTGCTCAGACTAGAGCGGGCATATCTGCTAATTTAGATAGAAGTAATACATTATTAAATCAAGCAGCACAATTTGACTTAGCTAAAGGAGAGGCAATGGCTTCTGCTTATGGTCAAAACATTACTAACCAAAATAACTTAGCTGCTGCAAGGGCTGGAAATTTAACTAGTACTCTTGGAGGAATTGCAAGTGCTGGCGTAATGATGATGTCTGATAAGCGTAAAAAAGAAAACATTAAAAAAGTTGGACAAGCAAAGACTAAGAGTGGAAAATCTGTAAATCTTTATAGTTATAACTTTAAAGGTTCTAAGAAAAAGAATGTAGGAGTTATTGCTCAGGAAATTCAAAAGTCTCATCCTAAAGCCGTTAAGAAGCAAAAGAACGGAATGTTAATGGTTAATTATAAGGAGTTGTTTTAGTGAACGTTCCATGGGATGAAGCACCACCAGCGGGAACGCCAGAAAGAAGAGCGTTTTACGATTATTATAAACTTAAATATGATGATTCAATAGACCAAAATGTACCCGCATCTAAAGAGTCACCCAAGTCTCCAGCGTTAAAGCCAAAACAAGATAGAATATCCTATATAAAGCCTTTAAATATTAGAAAGACAGAACTTAAAGTTGACCCTAACGCTTTAAAAGAGTATGGTGGTGACTTTAATACAAAAGATATAAAGCCTTATAGTCAGCAAAGTTTTCTACAAGATGCTGTTAATAGCGTAAAAGATTTTTGGAAAGATATGAGACCAGAAGAGCGTAGAGCTGCAGAAGTTACAGATAAAGAGCCTATTAAATATGCTCCTCAAGAAATAATGGAGAATTACGACCCAACCAAAGATCCACGTATGCTACAACCAGAAGTGGAAGTTATTGGTAAGCGTCCACCACAACCTTCATTTTTAGAGGTAGCAATGAGTCCAGGGAAAATGGACCCTGAAGCTATGCAAGCAAGTATGGTTATAAGTAAGAAAAAACAAATGGCTGGAGACCTGTTTAAAACTGAAACAGTGCAAGCAGAACCATTTAGCATAAAAACTAAGAAACTATCAAGTCAAGGATTTGGGGGAGCAGGAGGCTATAAGTATGGCGGTTAATTTTGGAACATTCGAAGGTCATAG
>Ga0208159_1000171_pt1 | contig 26592 bp, 29 predicted proteins | sample 9_EtaG_FD_184082 | JGI IMG/M metagenome (GOLD analysis project Ga0208159, IMG submission 184082) | Marine viral communities from the Subarctic Pacific Ocean - 9_ETSP_OMZ_AT15188 metaG (SPAdes) (version 2) | ecosystem: Environmental > Aquatic > Marine > Oceanic | place: Pacific Ocean | collected... | reverse complement strand
ATGCCGTGGAAACATAATTCAAGAACCATAAGCGAAGGACGAAGCTGGACTTCTGACGATGGTTTAAAACACCCTCAAAACTGGGCAAGTTGTTGGTCAGACGCTGACAAAAAGTCTTTTGGCTTAACATGGGAAGACCCGCCAGCCGTTTTTGACAGCCGTTTTTATTGGGATGCAAATACAGCAAAAGCACTTGATGATTTAAAAACTCAATGGGTTACAACCACTAAGCAAACCGCCAACAGTTTGTTGTCCTCTAGTGATTGGTATGTAACTAGAAAAGCAGAGTCTGGTTCAGGTATCCCTGCTACAGTGCAGGATTACAGGTCTGCGGTGCGTGTTAAGTGTACGGAGATAGAAACCACAATAAACAGTGTTACTAGCATAGATGATTTTATCAAATTGTTTGAGTCGAGCGATGGGTCTACCCCTGAAATCAACGATTGGCCGACAGCTCCGGAAGGTCTTTAAATGCCGGTAACTAAGTTACAGTTTAAACCCGGAATAAACAAAGAAACAACCTCTTATAGTAATGAGGGTGGTTGGAACGACTGTGACAAAATTAGATTTCGTTTTGGTTATCCTGAAAAAATAGGCGGCTGGGAAAAGCTGACCAACAACACCTATCTTGGTACTCCTAGAACCTTACACACTTGGACAAACTTAGCTGGCGACAAGTTTTTAGGTTTGGGGACAGATAGAAAGTATTACATTGAGTCTGGCGGGACATATAACGACATTACGCCTATAAGACTTACGGTTAAAAAAGCTGTTAACGAAACTTTTACTTTAACAGGTTTAACTTTAACTTCTGGCCTTGGTTCTGTTACACTTGATGCAACACAAGTGGTTGACACTAACACTGAAATAGTCGGTGTAACTGTTCTTGGCACAGTAGAAGTATCTATAGAGCCCGGTGTTCTTGTTCCTGTTGGTAATTAAAGGATGAGCAATGACAAATGTAAATGTTTCTCCTTTAAGTGTTTCCACCACTTCCACCCTTGGGTCTGCCTCTGTTCATATTAATTCTGCACCTGTTTCAGGTGCCGTTATTACGGTTACAAGCACTTTCAACAGTACAACTGTAACAATAAACCACACTGGTCATGGAGCGTTACAGGGTGACTTTGTTACGTTTACCAGTTGTGAACTGCCTTCACAACTTAGCTCTTTAGTCACTTTGTTGGTAAAAGAACATGAGATCGTAACGGTCCCTAGCAGCGATACATATACGATTACTCTTTCTGCAAATGCCGGTTTTACGCTAACTGATTCTGGTTTAATTGAAGCTGAATATCAATTAAACAGAGGTTCAACAACACAATTACTGGGCTCTGGTTGGGGTGCAGGAACTTGGGGTGCTGATGGTTGGGGTTTAGCTTCCTCTGACCCGATTTCATCGACCACGGGCCTTCGTATATACACACAAGACAATTTTGGTGAAAATTTAATACTTTGTCCAAGAGGTGGAGAACTATTTTTCTGGCGCGAAAATGACGGTGTATCTACTAGAGCCTTCAAGATAAGTGACTTTAGTACGTCCGTACCTTTAAAAAATAGGCAAGTTATGGTCACAAGTGATCGTCATGTTCTTGTCTTTGGTACTACACCACAAGGGTCTACCGAACTAGATAGGCTTTTAATTAGATTTAGTGACCAAGAAAACGCTTTTGATTGGGCCGCAACCGCCACCAATACTGCGGGTGATTTAAGAGTTGAGAGCGGATCAGCAATCGTACAAGCGGTTAAAACACGTAGAGAAATAATAGTTCTAACCGATTCTTCCGTTCACAGTATGCAGTTTATAGGCCCTCCTTTTACTTTTGGCATAAACCAAATATCTACCAACACAACCGCTATATCCCCAATGGGGGCAGTGGCTGTAGAAGATGCCGTCTTTTGGATGGGTAAAAACAGGTTTTATGTTTATGAGGGCCGCGTCCAACCTATTCCCTGTACCGTTAGAGATCACGTGTTTAACGATCTAAACGAAGATGCTATTGAAAAAATTGTAGCAGGCGTTAATTCTGAGTTTGGGGAGGTGTTTTGGTTCTACCCTTCTGCTTCATCAACCGAAAATGATAAGTATGTAGTTTATAACTATGAACAAAAGATTTGGTATGTAGGTGCATTTGGTAGGTCTGCTTGGATTGACAAAGGTATCTATGAGTATCCAATGGCTAGTGTTACTACTTTAATATACAACCATGAAAAAACAAACGATGATGACGGCACAGCAATGACCTCGTTTATTGAGTCCAGTCCAATAGATATTGGGGACGGGGATGATTTTGTCTTTATACAACGTTTGATACCAGACATTAGTTTTAATAACTCTGAAACAAACGCAGTTAATCAGGCGGTCTTTACTATAAAAGGAGAGCGTTTTCCGGGTACAGGGTATGTAACATCTAAGGCGGTGAATATTGGAGACAATGCTACTCAAAACTATGTTCGCGTAAGAGGCCGGGCTTTTGGTGTACGGGTGGAGTCTAGCAATAGTTTAATGAACTGGAGACTTGGTTCTCCTCGTGTAGAGCTTAGAGCGGACGGTAAGCGATGAGTGTTAGTAAAGTACCTTTACCGCAGTTTCCTTTACCACCAGAAGAATACGACCGTGTTTATTTTGACGAACTTGTTAGGTCTCTAACTCAACTCGTGACCCAAATACAGAACCCCGGTGAGCTGCGCGGCACAAAAATAACACTAACTGACTTACCGACCTCTGACACAGGGTTAGAAAGTGGAGCTTTGTATAACGATGGTGGCACAGTAAAGATAGTCACCTAATGGACTAGACGGGAAAAACATTGTATATTATGGGCGTAGGACCAGATTTGAGTGGTTAATATGAAAAACACAGCGGTAAAAAAAGAAGAGTTTAGCTTCCCTGACGGCGGAATAGCCGACTTTTACATGGAAGATCATGAGATTGAGGCCCTTGAAAGGGAAGAAGCTGAGCAGGAATTTGGTTCCGAAGGCATTGCTACTTTCAATCCGGTTGCTCAACGCATGGCTTCTTATGGTCGATTTGGCGACGACACGGTTGCTCACGTTGAGACGGGCGAACTTATTGTCCCAAAAGCTCTTATTGAGAACAACCCTAAGCTCCGCGATTCTATTTTTACTCATCTTAAAGAGTTGGGCGTAGAAAACCCTGAGCGTTATGTCGTTGGTTCCGGCATAAACTCCATCAATCCTGAAACAGGTATGCCTGAATTTTTCTTAAAGAAAATATTTAAGGGCGTTAAGAAAGCTGTTTCCGGAGTTGCTAGAGGCGTTAAAAAGACATTTAAAGGTGTGGGTAAAGTTCTTAAAAAAGTAGCCCCTATCATTTTGCCTATCGCATTAGCTATGACCCCGCTTGGTCCTATTTATGGTGCCGCCCTTGGTTCTGGTATCGGAACTTTAGCATCTGGAGGAGACTTAAAAGATGCTTTCAAGAGTGCGTTGATTGCAGGCGGCACGGGCGCGTTGTTCTCAGGGTTTACCGGAAAAGGAGCTACTTTCACTGAAAGAGTGGGCAACGCTTTGTCCGATCCAGCCGGTCGTCTTGCTCAAACAGCGTCTGGAGTAAGGGGCACCTTTACCGGTAAGGGGTTAACTGGTGAAGGCACGTTGTTCACTGATTTTGTGCCAACTACAGACGTTCCTACAGTAACGTCCGACGCAAGCACTGGGTTCCAAAGCCAATATGCGGATTCCGGGGCAACCATGACAGATGCGGGCACTGGTCCACTAAAAGTGGGAGAGCCCTTAAAAACCGGTTCAGACGCGTCCGATTTCTTAGTAAAACAAGCGCAGGACAGGAATCTTTTAGCTCAAAACACTGGTATAACATCTCCTTTAGATAGCATACCAAAAGAAAACTTAATTCCTTCGGGAACAGGGACTACAGAACCGGGGCTGTTTGAAAATTTAACCGGTAAGTTTGACACCACTATGGACTTTTTGACTGGCGGCACACCCAGCCAAGACGCGATTTTACAAAGAGCTTCTGAAATAAATACAGAATTGGCTTCAAAAGGTCTTAAAGAGTTAAGCACTAAAGACGCGATAGCCCGAGCTACTGAACAACTTTCCCCCGGTTTTATTCGTAAGTTTGGCCCCTCTGCGGCATTAGCTACAGCCGGTCTTGCCGCAGGCGGTTTCTTCGACAAGCCGGAAGAACCAGAGTTAAACATTGATGATATCCAAGGAACCACAGGTTCCGACCTTCTTAGAGCCAATCCAGACAAATATATGTTAGCCGGTAGAGGCGAGGGTACAACAGGCCCGGTTGTCGTGCCTACAGATTACCAGTTTACGGGTCAAATGCCTGATTTTAGGTCTATCTACCCACAATTTGCAGCAGACGGTGGCGAAATCTTCCCAAGGCGTACCGGCGGCATCATGCCAAATGAAGGAACACCCGGAAAAGATAGTGTAAGAGCCATGCTGATGCCCGGTGAGTTTGTTATGACTACGGATGCGGTAAAAGGCATGGGCGGCGGTAACAACGAAAAGGGTATAAATCGTATGTATGACATGATGCGTAACCTTGAGTCTCGTGGAAAGGCAATGGCATAATGGCAACAGATACCCAAATTCAAATTGTCCGCGAAGATCCAGAAATTGAAGCCTATCGGTTAGGCTTACTAGAATCTGCAAAAAAGTTAGCTGACCAACCGGTTGATTTACCTGCACAGCAAGTTGCAGGAATGTCCGGACTTTCTACCGCCGCGATTGATATGGCTCAGCAAGGGCTAGGCTCGTATATGCCGTTTCTTCAACAAGCTGGTCAGGCCATGGACCCCTCTGGCATTTCTAGATACATGAATCCGTATCAACAGGCCGTTCAGGCAGAAATAGACCGTTCCTTTGATATGCAACAAAACCAAGCGGCAGGGCAAGCCTTTGGCGCAGGGGCTTTTGGTGGTGGTCGGGCGGCCATTCAACAAGCAGAAATAGGCCGCAACAGAGCGCAGGCACTGGCACAGTCTCAGGCGCAAAACTTTTTACAGGCACAACAAGCACAAAGACAAGCCGCACAAGACTTCGGTCGCATGGCAGAGCTTAGTCAGGGTCTTCAACAACGTGAGACAGGCTACTTGTTTGATTTAGGCAAACAGCAGCAAGCTCAGCAACAGGCTGAACTTGAAGCAGGTCGTCAAACTCAAATGCAGCAACTGTATGAGCCGTATCAGCGTTATGCTTTTCTTTCAGATATTTACAAGGGTGCGCCGTCAACTCAGCAAACTATTGCGTCGGGCATATCTCCTAGTGTTTCACCAGCTCAGCAGTTCCTTGGTCTGGGCATAGCAGGATTGTCCGCGGCAGGCGGAGCAGCAAAAGCGGGGTTATTCGGATGAACAGAAGTGTACTAGCGCGGCAAATGTTTGCTAAAGGCGGAGCCGCTGGTTTTCCTGACCTGAATAAAGACGGTGATATTACACAAGCCGACATCCTGATGGGACGCGGCGTAGAGTTCAAGCAAGAAGGCGGTATTGCCGGTATGATGCCAGAACAGCCTCCTGCCATGGCCGCCGGTATGGCCGCCGGACAGGCGGCTATGATGCCAAACCCCGGTGCTCCTGCCCAACAAGCGGCAGGTGTTGTTGATCCTGCGGTTATAGAACAGATGCTTGCGGGTGCCGTAGAAAGCGGTATCGGGGATTTAGAGAACATAGAAGACCCCGAAGATATGATGAATGCTATACGTGGCGACGAAGCTAGTGTCGAGGAGCGTTATGCTGAGCTGGCTCAAGTTGTGGGTCCGGAAGACGCGCAACAGACTCCGGAATCGGTTTTGGCTCTGGTTCAGCCCGTTATGATGATGTCCTTTGTAGACCAAGGCATTGGCGAGCTTGCTCAAGAAGAAATGTCTGCTCCGGTAGAGGGTGCGATGGCACAGGGCATAATGTCAACAGTGCCCCAGCCTGAACCGCAGCCGATGCCCATGGAGGGGGCACCTCCCGTAAATTTTAAAGATGGCGGGCTGGTCCGCCGCGGAGACAACCAGCCGGTTCAATACTATGCAAAAGCTGGAGAGGTAGCCTTACCCGGAACTTTACGGTCAGGTATGCGCTTTCCTGTAAACGATTTAATTCGTCAAAACACCTTGCGGAATATAGATGCGGCTCAGGAAGCCACGGCTAATCGTGCGTTATATAGCCCGGAAATAGCCGCACTTATGCCCCCTATTGACAAGCGTGGTGATGGCTCTCGTCTTCGTGAGCTGGTAGAGGGTCAGCGCGAACTATATCGTGAATACGGGTTGGGTGACCCAGAATCACGCGCCGCGGACCTTGAAGAGCAGAAGAACTTAACTCAGTCACAAATGTTGTTTGACATTGCTAACACTGCCTTAACTTTTGCTGGGGGCATTCCCGGTGAACGGCCCGGTATGAGTGCGGCAGAACGTCTTGCAGCCGCCGCAGTGGCGACTAAACTACCACAAACTATCGGTGCGCGGGCACAGGCGCAACGTGAATTTGAAAGAGACTTGAAAAAAGAAGGTCGCACCATGGACCTTGCCGCTCTTCAGTCTGCCGAGACTAAACTTGCCGCAGAGGTCGCTCAAGAAGATGCACTTGAGATTGCAAGAGCTAAACCTAAAAAGGCTTCCTTCATAAACGTGCTGGATAAAACTGGCACTAAAAATCTAGGGTCGCCGGACATAAGCACCGCCGCAGGTCGTGCCGAAGCAGAAAAGCTGTTGTCTGAAAACGAAGGTTCGTTCTCAACAACTAATATGCCTCGTGAGCCAAAAGAAAAAGATGTAGTGCTTTACGACGTTAAGACCGGTGCTCAATCTCCGATCTTTGACAAAAACTCTGAGCAGGGGAAAGCTGATATGCAGGCTTGGCGTAAAGCCAATCCTTTACCAGAAGGCGAATCATATATGATGCTGAAGCCTCCGACAGCTCCTACCCCGGACAAGCCGATTACGGAAAGAGCCTTCTTCGACAAGTTTGGGTTCAGTTTTGCCGCCTTTGAGCAATTATCCCCAGATATGCAGAATTATGTACGCGGCCTGCCTGTCCTTACGAATAAGGATTACTTTGCTAAGTACGGCGTTACTAAAGAGCAGTTCAGTGCTCTTGATCAAGAGACACAACAATTTATGATGGGTCTGCCTGTCCTTACGGATAAGGATTACTTCAGCAAGTACGGCATGAACAAAGAAGAGTTTATGGCGTTGCCAACAGAAACTAAGAACCGTCTGTCACGGGTTGAACCTGACCGCAAAACCGTGGTTGTTGAAGGTCAAATTATCGACATCACTGAGGGCAAAACCCCCGTCGCAATCTTTGGTGATAAAACTCGCAAAACGCTTACTGTTGACGGTGAGGTCATCGACATTACTGATCCAAACAATGTCGAAGTTATCTACGGTGATAAAAAACGCGACATTCGCTTGGTTGACGGTCAGCTCGTGGAGATTAAAGAGGGGCAAGAAACACCGGTTGCTATCTTCGGTAAGAAGACACCTAAGAATGGTACTTTCGAGAACATGATACTAAAGAACGGTGATAATATTATCGTTAAGAAGGTTGGCTCTACCTTGTATGATGTAAACGGTGAGGTCATTGACCTAGCTACCCCGCAATACGAAGGCGCAGTGCTTGTAAGTAAAGACAGAGCTTTTGCTGATGTTAAGCTGGCTCGCTCTCAGGCGGACGCCTCTCGTAGATTGCGTGGGCTTCAGCAAGACCAAGGCGACGACTTCATTGCTCGCCAGATTTCAGGCTCTGACGACATTTTAGGTATGCAGGGCGGAAGAAACACTTCCAGAGTGGTTCTGGATGCTTTAGGTGCCGCCCGTAAAGGTGTTGGATTCTGGTCTAAACTCAAGCAGGTATTCAGTGAAGCCGGTGGAGCCATCGTCCCCGCTCTTAGAGACGTGGCCGCAGATGAAGTTGAAGCCGGTAACTTTATTGACTCCATCAACATTCTTGGCCGTGTAGCGTTGGCAAACAGCCCGCGTATTGCAGAGGGCGAACAGCAACGCTTGGCTAGCTTGTTCCCAAGCACAGATAACTTCTTAGCCAACCCTGAAAACGCTGTACGTAAACTGGTGGGCTTGAAACGCTTGATGCGCGAAGAGTATAAAACTAATCTTGAAACGCTAGCTTCGTCTAGTGATTCTACAATCCGCAGAAAAGCGGAACAGCAAAACCACTCTATTCGTGGCGTTTTGAAACTGCTAGAAACTATACCTGATCGCGGCTTTGTAAGTGATACACAGTTTGACGAAACTATTTCAGGTTTGGTAGACATGAGAAATCAACGGACGGGGCAGTAAATGGCAGAAGACAACACCACTCAAGATCAGCCGGTTTCCGTCTTCTCTGAGGATAACCCGTACAAAATCATAGATTACACTAAAGACGAGCTTCAGTTTGTTTATGACCGGCATGGTGGGGAGTCAGAAGAGGCCCTTGCTAAAGCCACGGCATCTATAATCAATAAAATGCCTCAGTACCAAGGTATGGCCGATTACACCGACCTTGTTCAAGGCCGTGCCCCTATACTTGACATGGTTCCGTTGCCACCAGATGCAAGAGGTTCTGCGCTAACCGATGATCAGATCTTGCGCCTGTTTACATCTCTTAAAGGCACAGGAGACGAAGGCGTTCCAACTGAAACAGATATGTTTCTTAAAGGTCTTTCCAGAGGTACACTATCTCTGGCTGGCGGTTTTGCTGGAGCAAAAACTGCGGCTACCGTCGCTCCGCCATATGTCCCTCTTCCGGGTCCAGCCGCTCCGTTAGGTGTTTTGTCTAAGCCCGTTTCGGGATTGGGCGGCTTTATCGTTGGATCTGGTGTCACCGATCTGTTTGTTGGTAAGCCCGCCGCGGACGCCTTGTTCGGCGACCTTGTTGATATCCCGCTTACGCCAAAAACTGAGGCTTACTTACGGAACTTCGAGTCCGCAGGTAGTGTCGCACCTTTTATTGCTTCCCCGTGGCTGGCCCCAAGAGCCGCGTTTAGCACAATAGATAGCTTGAGAAAACTTCCAGTAGCTAATCAGGTAACTGTGTTATCTGCGGATGACATGGCGAACCCTTTAGTTACGCGCTACCTGTCTGGAAAGATTTCAGGTATGCCAACCAATCGTCAGTTTACCTTCTTACGTGATCAGATATTCCGTCAGAGTAAAGAAGCGGGCGAGGACATTACATTAAAAGAAGCTGGAAAGTTAGCGGCCCAACAACTCAATAGACCCGGAAAATTTACTCGTGGTGCAATAGCCACCGTAGATTTTGCAGAAAAAGCTTTAGTGGGTGGGGGTCAGGCTTTTCGCTCGTTAACTCCTCTACAAAAATCCGGGGTTGTCGCAGTGGAAACGACTGCGGTCCCTGCTACGTTTGGGGCAGTTGATATTGCACAAGATATGTACGGCCCTAGAGCAGAAGGGCCGCGACTAGGTGCCGAAGTGATTGGTAGCTTGGCACCCTCTGTTAGTCTTCTTAAGCTTGCGCCAAAAATCTATGGCTCAACGGTTAGCTATTTAAGCAGGCTTAGGGAAAACCAAATTTTAAAAAAGCCTATAGATGTTTTTGGCACACGGGCCAAAGCTCAGAACCGCGCCAGAGAAGACTTGTTCCAAGCGTTTGAAGACAATCGAGAAGACCCGGATGCGTTGCTAAAAGCACTGGAAGAAAAGCTAGTTGATCCTGTGTATAAAGACGGGAAAATTGTTGGTTATAAGATGAAGCCTGAGTTTCAGCCGAAAACGGGTGAAACCAAAACACCAATTTTTTCTGGTCAGTTTTTAGACGATGAGTTCATGGCGTTGAACAGGCTTGAGCAGTTGGTTCTTGACCGTGGTGGCCCGACGCTAGGCACTGATCGTGACCTTAATTTTATTAAAAGTATGGAAATGCAACGCGGTACAGTGTTCGCGCTCCGCGGAACTGGCGATCCAGAACTTGTTCGTCTTGCCGGTCAGATGATGCAAGACCGCATCGGTATGCTTATCAATATGCGTATGGAAAAGGCTGTTAACCAAACCATTGCGGCAGTTCAAAAGATATACCCCGAGGGTGGCGCAGAAGCTAGCCGTATTCTAGGACAGCGTTTAAACGGTGTTATTAAAAATCAACAACAGCTATTCCGTCGGCTTGAGAAAAATGCGTGGAGTAGTATTGATCCTAACCAGACGTTTACAAAATTCTATCGTGTAGACGAAGAGACCGGAGAGTTTGTAGAAAACGCTGTTCCTAACTTTATTGAAGAATGGGATGCTACCATAAACGGTCTGGACGATTTAGGTAAAAGCTCTCTTATAGCCGATCCGGCTATGACAAGGATAAATGAGCAGATCGTCAACCTGAAAAAACAGTTAGGTTTGGATGCTACAGACACTCTTGGCCCATCTACGCTCCCTGCCGTAGCTAAATTTGACGAAGCCTTCCAAGGCTCTATGGGAACCGGTGGGCGTGACAGCTTCCTGCGTATCTTAGATCAGGCGGGTCTGACAGGCCCGATCAACTCTCGCGTGGATGACTTGCTTGGAAGTGTTTCACAAAATGCTCGCAACCAATATCAAACAAGGCTAACAAGCGGTGGATTAAACATGAACAACGCCGATGAAGTCCGTAGTGCCGCCCAAACAGCGGATGAAATAGCTGAAAATTATAGAAATATTGCAGCTCAAGATCCGGGCGGTGAGCAAGGTAAAAGGTTGTTAGCGGATGCACAAAATTCTCAAGACGACGCTACTCTTTTAAGAGCTCATGCGGACGACCTCGAAAACCCACAGACGGGCACTGTTGGTTTGAATGACATAGAGCCCACAGAAGCAAACATCAAAGCTTTGGGCGACCTTGAGCAAAGATATGGTGGTCGTAAGAACAGAAACTCTCCTGTAGCTAACCTGATACGTTTAAAACGTCAGGCGTTGATTGCACAGCTATCTTCCGAGCAGGGCGCGGCGGCAACAGGCGTAGCGGTAGAGCCTATTACAAATCGTAATTTGACCACACTTTATTCCGAAGCCCGAGCCTTGGCTCGGTCTAAGGACGCTAGCCCAAATATAGCCCGTATTGCTAACCAGCTTGCAGAAGCCGTTCTTGAAGATTTAGGAAACGGCCCTGTTGGTAATCGCGCGTTTGATTCGGCTAGAGATATCTCTTACGCCTACAACCAGTTCTTAAAAAGAGCTTTTGGTGGGGATATCTTAGCAAAAAACGCTCGTGGCAAAGACATCATTGATGAATCCCTGCTTGTAAACAAGCTTATGTCAGGTACTCCGGACGCCACCGCCTTAAAAATCAACCAGATACACAAACTGGGCGACGAGATAAAACGGTATGCAAAACAAACAGGTTTTGAAGTGGTCTCCGCCGAAGAGGTCAAGGGGGCCATAACCTCTACTGATCAGGTTTTGCTAGATGCACTCAAGCTTACCCTTAGAGACATCGAAGCTCCGATTGAAGCTCGCGCTTTGGTTCGTACACCAGAGTCTGTGGCTGTTGCACAACAACAAGCTATGGAACAATTCCGGGCTAAAAACCCGCAGATATTTGAAGTGTTTCCAGAGCTTGGTCAGATGATGGATGAAGCTGGGGACGCCGCTACTTTCTTACAGCGCGTAAAAGGAACAGCTAAGCGTTTAGAAAAACGTGTAAATGAACAGAAGGCTTTTGCAAAGCTAATAGATGCAGAAAACCCAGAAAGAGCCGTATTACACGCCCTGCAATCGGATAACCCCGTCAAAGAGCTGGATGGGCTTCTTCGGGTATTAAAAGCGTCAACTAAAGCAGAAAACCTGAAAAATATAAATAAACGCTCTTACCGGTCCGCGACTACTGGAATACCGCAATACGCAAGAGCCATACCGTTAGATGAAGCACTTGCAGGTGCTCGCCACGTTTTTCTTGGTCTAGCCTTTTCTAAAGGCGGTAAATTCAGCCAAACCGATTTCAACGCTAAGGGTGCTTACGATATGTTGTTTGACCCCATTCCGAACGCGGCCCGCGGAACACCGACCTTGTCTGACATTATGCTAAAAAATAACATAATGTCTGAGAGGGAGATGAACAGCCTTCGGACCGGTTTAACTAGAATTATCAAATCAGAAACAAAACAGGATGTTTCTCAGGCTATTATCAGAAATGAGACCCCTGCGTTGTTGGATATGTATACTCGTATCCTTGGCTCTCGAATTGGTACTGGTGTGGGTCAAATGTTGCCCGGTGGCCGCGCTACAGGTGCGGGCTTGATTGAGGCTGAGGCTGGTTCTCGCTATCTTCGTCAGTTGACTCAAGAAATTCCGGCACTGCAAGAATATGACGCTTTGGAAGCTATTCTGTTAGATCCTGAGCTGTTAGCTCTATCTTTACGGACGCCACGATCCCCCTCCGAAAAGGCTGGCATTGTAAACGCTATTGTAGATAAGTTAGGTACAATAGGTGTCGCGATCCCACTTCCCGTTGGGACACGAGCTATTCCTCTGGGCGTTCAAGAGTTTAACGAAGAAGAGGGTGGAGGCGATCAGCCGCTACCGGGAACTATTCGCGCAACTGTTCCGCAAACCTTGCAACAGCGTACAGATGACGTAAAACAACGTGCAGACGAGCTGATCAACCAACAGTCTTCTCTGCAAGTACCAGTTCCGGCGCAACCGGTGGCACAACCCACAACCACTCTTGCGTCGGCACCCCCGCCTCCTGCACCGTCAGGTCCGGTTGACCGTGCGCGGTTCGCGGCTCTTTTCCCAGAAGACAGGGATTTAATTCAAGGCATTGGGAGCTTGATGGGATGAGTTGCGTCTGCTCTAACAAAGTGTCCTCTAACATACCGGCCGTTATTGAGTTGATGTTACAGTCTGAAATGCACCGTGATTGGTTTTTGCATGATCTTGAACGGCTGGTCATACCTGCACTAAAAGAAGACAAGCTTCTTGTTATGTATGACTATGGCGACACTAAAGAGAAAGCGCACAAGGAAGCGTGGCCCACGGGCCTTTTTTCATACGCGTTTCTAAACAAGGAACAAGAGGCGGGTTATAAGGACGGGTCTAAAAAATTAACTCCAGACATCTGGAGCAACGGTCCCAATGATGGTATGTTATACGTGATAGATTTCATAGCACCGTATAACAACGCATTAAAAGTAGGTAGATTTGTACAAAAGGTTTTGACGGAACGCTATATTGAAAGCTATCCATTTGATGGAGCTAATTTTATCCGTCAGGCTCTGGGTAAACGGTTGGGCTACGCAACAGCATTACAGTCCGAACTTGATGTAAGGAGATATTGCTGTGCTGTATAAAAAGCGTTGGTCTGACGGCCTGAGCCAAGATTTTGATTACCTTAACGAGTTTGAAGCAAAGGTTTATTGTTTTGGCGGTGATGGCGGTGGTAACGGTGGTGGTGCTTCTTCAGAACCAAAAGGAACTACCTTTAGAGGCGGCAAAATAAGTGGTGAAACAAAAGTAAATGTTCCCGACGCTCCTCCTTCTAGACCTTCGTCTAATATAATTGAACAGAGGAACAAGCAACGCACTTTAGATATGGTTAATCGCGCTGCTCAGGATTCTTTGCGGAGTAAACAAAACATTCAGCCGCAAGCTTTGCCTGCCCCACCACAAAACGCAACTAGCCTTGGCGATATTTTTGGGGCAAGAGTACCGAACAGTTTATCACAGGGTGCCCCTGAGCAAAACGTGCCAACATTTACTCCGGCTTCTTTCACCACAGAGCTTCCTAGCGTAACTTCTCTGCCGTCAACAGCAGATATGATAAACATGGCTCCAGCCATGAACGTAAATACTTACAGTCCGCCTACACAACAGAACGTAAACCCTTTAAGCGTTGATTTGGGGCCCGGAACATTAACTCCTACTTTTGACCCAAGAGGTCAAGGCGTTGGTTTAGAGTTTAATATGCCCTTCAACACCTCTAGTGTTAGCCAACAGGGTATTGGTTCCTTAGACCAAAGTGCCGTGATGGAGGCTTTAACGCGGGGTGTAAACAATCCGACCCCCATGCCTGCTGGATCGGTTCAAACCGCAGGTATGTTTGACAACGTGTTTGGAACGCTTACCGCTCCACTTGAATATGTCGGAAACAACTTGGTAAAAAAGGGTAACACTTATACTCCGCGCGGTAGCGGCGGCATAACCTCCACGCGCCAAGAACCTTCAATGTTTGACCAGATTGCAGGTACAGGTAAACAACTTGCCGATCAGGTTGGCCTTGGTAGCGTGTTCGACTAAAGCAACCAATCCCGCGCTTCTTCGCCCAAGACTTTACCAGCAAGGTCAATCTTGCTTCTTAGAGCTTTAAGTATCTTTTCGTCAATAGTGTCCGGCGCAACAAGGTCAACATAGGTGACCTTGTTAGACTGACTTATGCGGTGAGCACGATCTTCAGACTGTAATCTTATCTCTAAATCGTAGCTGTTGCTAAAATAAATGACCGTATTGGCCGCAGTTAGCGTGATGCCGTAGCCACCGGTTTTTGGCTGGCCGACAAAAAACCGTAGCTCGCTGTCCTTATCTTGAAACTTTGACACAATATCTTGGCGGTCATCCTGAGCCGTTGCGCCGTAGTAGGTTGCGACCGCTTCGGGCCCAAAGCGGTCGCGCAGGGCCGAGGCTATCTGTTGGATGTCCTGTGTATAGGTCGCCCAAATGATTGCCTTTCCCTGTAACTCGTCGCAGATGTCAACCAACTCTTTATATCTGTTGCTTGTCACAGACACGATGTTACCGTCGTCATCTGTGATATGCCCGCAACAGATTTGCTGTAACCGCATAATTTGTGTCAACACACTAGCGGTTGTGGACAGCTCGCCATTGTCTAGCTGAGCGAGAGCAAGCTTTTTCATCTGGACATATAACTTTTTCTGCTCGTCTGTCAGAGGCACCTCACGTTTAGTGTAGACTTTGTCTGGCAAATCCAAACAGTCTTCCTTCAAAATACGGTTGCTAAACTTTTCTAATTTTTCGTTCAGTTCATCCAGCCGACGGTAGGCTACGATCTCTTGGAACGCACGGTTGCCCATTTTTCGTTTTTGGACAACAGCATACCTGTTTTGAAAGGCATAATAACTATTGAAGCCAAGAGCACGTTCCGCCAAAAAAGTGCACTGAGCAAACAAGTCCATCGGGGACTTTGTGACAGGCGAGCCCGTTAAGATTCGCCGATACTTAGCTTCGTCAGACAGCATCATCACATTTTTTGTGCGAGTAGCCTTGCGGTTTTTAATCGTAGTGCTTTCGTCCACTACCATAATATTGTCAGGATTGTTTTTTAAAAAAGCAAAAGCGGCCTTTGTGCCACGTGGTGTGGATAACGCCTCTACGTTCATTACAAATATTTTAAGCCCCTCAAACGACTCGTACACCAGCTCTTTCATCTCTTCTTGAAACTTTTTAGCCGATGACGGTGTCCAGCGCACAATCATACGTTTTACATTGTCAGACAGATGCGCGGGTATTTCTCCCTTGACCCAGTTGTCATACACACCCTTTGGAGCTACGATTAAAGCCGCGTTAATTTTTTCAGTAGTGTACAGGGCACCAATGGTATCTATTGCGACTTTCGACTTACCTGTTCCCATTTCCATGAACAGCGCATAGTATTCCGCGGACCACGAGTCTTTCCATGCCTGATGCTGATGGTCATAGGGCTTTGTTTTAAAATTATATTCCAATACGTTTTTCTCCTTGACAATGCGAGTATATAAGAATATATATGATTATGTCAAGGCCCGAACGGTGCCTTTAACAACGAGAGGAGAAACGCGATGAGCGATGTATTCGATCAGATGGAAGCCGATTTTGAAAGTAGTATGGCATCTTCCATCGAAAAAATGGACCAAGGTGACTTAACTACAGTTGCCGGTATGGCCCGAGCAATCCGTGACAAAGAGCAAGAAGTCGCCGCCCTTGAGCAAAAGCTGAAGGACGAAAAGAAAGTTTTGCTCAAACTCACTGATGAAGAATTGCCTACCATGCTTGCAGAGATAGGTCTGACTAGCATGAAACTTGACGATGGCTCTGAGGTGACCGTCAAGCCAACTTATGGGGCATCTATCCTCGTTGACAATCGACCAGCCGCATATGACTGGCTGAGGGAGCATGGTCACGATGACATCATCAAAAATACGGTTGCCTGTGCGTTTGGTAGAGGCGAAGACGACCAAGCGTCGGCCTTCAAGTCCTTCGCTGAAAAGCAAGGCTACTATGCCGAACAAAAAACGGAAATCCATCCGCAAACACTCCGTGCGTTCGTTAAAGAACGGGTGGAAAGTGGTGACGAATTTCCGATGGAACTCTTCGGAGCATACATCGGACAAAGAGCCGTCGTGAAAAGGAGCAAATAATGGCTGAAAAGAAAAATGCTGTAGCAGAGCAAAAAACTGCTGAAATCGTCCAGTTTGACCCAACAATGTTCGAGGAAGACGCTGGTGTTGGTCTGGAAAATATGGGTCAAGACGATCTTGCCCTGCCGTTTCTTAAAATTCTGGGCGGCATGAGCAAGGAGCTTGATGATCTGGAAGACGCTCGTAAGGGTGATATCTACAACACTGTGACCGGCGCGGTCTACAAAGGTAAGGACGGTATCAGAGTAATACCTGTTGCCTACCAGCGTCGTTTTATTCAGTGGGCACCTCGCGGCGAAGGCACTGGCGCACCCACGGCTATCTATAGCCCCGGCGAAGCTATGCCAAAGACTGAGCGGTCCACAGAGGACAACAAAGAATACGTCATGGACGGTTCCGGTCAGTACATTGAAGAGACGCATCAGCACTTTGTTATCGTACTGCATGAAGATGGTGCGGCAGAAACTGCACTTATCGCCATGAAGTCCACGCAACTGAAGAAGTCACGTAAGTGGAACAGCATGATATCGTCACTGACGATGCAAGGTAAGAACGGGCCCTTCACACCGCCACGTTTTAGTCACGTTTATCTACTGAAGACCCTGCTTGAAGAAAATAGCAAGGGTAGCTGGCATGGCTGGGAAATGAGCCGTGTCGGTCCGGTAGAGGATGCGGCTACATACAATCGCGCTAAGGATTTTGCCAAGAGCATCACCGAGGGCGATGTGGTTGTGAAGCATCAAGATGAGTCCGCTGGTAACGAAACACCGGACAACATCCCGTTCTAAACAGTAGGGACGGCAGAATTCTTCTGTCGTCCTTTTCCTTGGGAATTATCATGTCTGTAGAAAAGTTTTCAGCCATCTTTGACGGGCTCAAGCTCGCATATGGCACATATAAAATCGAAAAACAGCAGGCGAACGGAAAGCACTCCGGACGGGCCGCCATCGTGCGCGAACCACGGACCACGGCTCTCTGGGAGGGACACCTGTCCGGTAAAGGACGTTCTGTTGGCATTATTCCAATCAATGAAGACAACCTCTCTGTTTGGGGCTGTATCGACATTGACCAGTATCCATTAGATCATAAGCTTCTTGTCGAAAAGATAAGAAAAATGAAACTGCCTCTTGTGGTCTGCCGGTCAAAGTCCGGTGGGGCGCACTGCTTTTTGTTCACCACAGAATGGGTAGAGGCCAAAGATATGCAATCTACCCTGCAAGAGATATCTGCCGCGCTCGGTTACGGCGGGTGCGAAATTTTTCCAAAACAGGTCAAGCTTCGTCTCGACAGGGATGACGTAGGTAACTTTCTGAACCTGCCTTACTACGACGCTGAGGATGGCCTACGTTACGCGATCAAAGACGATGGCACCTCGGCTACCCTAGACGAGTTTATCGCACTGTACGAGGCTCACAAGCAAACTCCTGAGCAGTTGCTTAAACTCCAGATAGGGGATGACGCCAAAGAGTCCGCCCCAATGAAGGACGGCCCGCCATGTCTACAGCATTTGCTGAAGGACAAAATTAGTGAGGGCGGCCGAAACAACGGCCTGTTCAATATCGGTGTGTACTTACGCAAGGCATACCCCGATAGCTGGGAGTCCGAAATCCTGACATATAATCTGACTTATCTTGAGCCGCCGTTGCCGCTGAATGAAGTCAATATTGTGGCAAGGCAGTTAGAAAAAAAGGACTACGCCTACCGCTGTGGGGACAGTCCGATCAACGCACATTGCAACAAAGAACTATGCCAGACCAGAAAGCACGGCATCGGGGCGGCCATACAAGGCGCGGCTATCGCGAACCTTCGTAAGTACGACTCCATCCCACCTGTCTGGTTTGTCGATGTAAATGGCGAGCCGTTAGAGCTAGACACCGAAGGGCTGATGAGCCAGCCGACTTTTCAGAAAGCCTGCATGGAGCAACTTAACTTTATGCCACGCTCTGTGAGCAAGCAGGTGTGGGAAGGCCGTATCGGTGGACTGTTGACTGAGATGAAGGACAACGAGAGTGCGGTTATAGAAGTGGCAGAAGATGCCAGCATCAGCGGCCAGTTCTATGATTATCTCGAAGAGTTCTGCGTTCACTTACAGACAGCAAACGACAAAGAAGAAATCTTGCTGAAGCGTCCATGGACAGACGAGGAAACCAACGAGACCATCTTCCGGCTGAAAGACTTTGAAGCGTTCTTAAAGCGAAATAAGTTCTTTGAATATAAGACGCACAAGGTTGCTCAACGCCTACGTGATATGGGCGGCGAAAGCCGTCAAATGAAAATCAAAGGACGACCCGTGAGAGTGTGGGTAATACCCGCATACCAGATAGCAGAGGTGGATATGAAACCACCTAAGTTTCAGGCAGAACAATCGGAGGCACCCTTCTAATGTTAGTAGCAGATGGATTTGACGATGCGTTTTTAGGTATCGGCCAACGCGCCGGTCAGGACGATATTGCGGTATATGACTTTGATAAATGTGTCGCAATCTTGTGTGAGCGAGACGGTATGAACTTTGATGACGCCGTGGACTATATGTATTACAACGTCCTTGGCGCATGGGTGGGAGACAAAACTCCGATGTTCATTAAGATCTTGCCCAGCATTCAGGCTCTGCACGATGAAGAATACTAAGATATTCCGCATCTATGGTCCGCCCGGAACGGGTAAGACCACCACGCTTCTGAACAAGATTGACGAAGCTCTTCACGCTGGTGTGAACCCTTCACATATTGGCTACTTTGCTTTTACAAGGCAGGCGGCAAATGAAGCTGTAGAGCGGGCCTGCTCTCGTTTTAATTTGGACAAATCACAACTGCCGTGGTTTCGGACATTACATAGCTTTGCATTGAAGCTGTCTGGCATTCGTCAGGAACAGGTCATGCAACCGGAACACTATAAAGAACTGGGTTTCGCGCTAGGCTTTGACCTGACCGTGGATAAAACAGGAAGCGACGACGTGTTTGATTTGACTAAAACAGATAACCCTGCCATCAGCCTGATTAATCTTGCCCGATTACGTAAGGTAGACCTGCGCGAGCAGTACGACCAGAGCGACATTAATCTAGATTGGACTACGGTAAAATATATAGCCGACAGCCTGCAAGAATATAAAAACCGCTGGAACCTGTATGACTTCACCGATATGCTCGAAGTCTTTGTGCGAGAGGGCGCGGCCTTTTGCCCACGGCTCGCGCTTACTTTTATTGACGAAGCGCAAGACTTGTCCCCACTGCAATGGGACGTAGCTCATGTGCTCGAAGAACACAGCTCACGGATCTACTGCGCGGGTGATGACGACCAAGCCATCTACCGCTGGGCTGGCGCAGATGTTGAGCACTTCATCGGTCTAAATGGCGGCTATGACGTACTGGAGCAATCCTATCGTGTGCCCGCTTCTGTACACCCCCTAGCGGAGCGGGTAGCCAAGCGAATTAAACGTCGCGTCCCAAAGAACTATCTGCCTCGTGACGAAGAGGGCCTCGTTCAACATATACCGGATACCAGCTACCTTAACTTTGACCAAGGCTCGTGGCTGATACTAGCGCAAGCCGGTTACTTTTTAGAGCGGGCAACCGAAGACTTGAAGAGCCGTGGGTATCTGTTTGCCTACCGCGGCCGACGGTCCATATCCGAAGCAATAAGCGAGGCCGTCAACGGCTGGGAGCAGTTGCGTAAAGGCAAATCAGTCACGGGAAAAGTTGCACGTTCTATATATAACTTCATGTCCGTAGGTGACCGCGTTCGTCGTGGTTTTAAGAAACTGCCCGCGCTGGACGATGATGAATTAGTTAACTTGCAAGAGTTGACAACTAACCACGGCCTTGTCGCTACCATAGATATGATATGGCATGAGGCTATGGATAAAATGCCCAGCCGCGAGCGGGCATATATCACGGCTTTGTTACGACGGGGCGAAAAGTTTAATGCCATACCCCGTATAAATCTGTCCACGATTCACGGATCTAAGGGTGGGGAAGCGGAAAATGTTGCGTTGTACACGGACCTATCTCCGGCGGCAGTGAAAGCGTCAGAGACAGCCCCAGATGATTTACATCGTGTGTTTTACGTCGGGGTAACCAGAACAAAACAAAACCTGTACTTGATGGAACCAGAAGATATGAATAGGAGTTATTGGATATGAAAAAAGATACAAGGACAAAACATACAATAAAGTTTTTTATAAATATTATTCTGTTTTTTAAACTGCCTCTCCAGATAATTTTGGCGGCCTATGCTTCTTTTGTTCTAATTGCTATAACTATAGCGGTAGCTAATCATCACGGTGTTGACCAGCATATTATGGGGGCGAAATATGAAACGCGAAGAAATCCTGTCTAAGGCAGAGTCTTTAGTCAACGGCCCACGGGCCCACGAATACGGCGATGCTCACGAAAATCATGCTCGAATTGCTAGGATGTGGTCTGTGCTTTTGGACGCAGATGTTTCTGTAGAACAGGTGTATCAGTGCATGATAGCTGTGAAGCTCTGCCGGTTGATAGAAACACCGGAGCATGAGGATAGCTGGGTAGATATTTGCGGGTACGGCGCATTGGGGGGAGAGGACTAATGGTTCGATTTGTCCCAATACAACATCTGGAAGAGTATCTAGCTCAAGGTTGGGTGCTGATTAAATGTGGTAAGGAAATAGCCACGGTAAGGAAAGATTGATGTCACTACAAATGACAATGTGGGCACCAAAGAGTGAATGGGTTCCACCGGCAGAGTTACCGGACATTTTTGATGCCAAGCAAATTGCCATCGACGTTGAAACACGTGACCCGAACATCAAGACCAACGGGCCCGGATGGACAACAGGTGATGGAGAGGTTGTGGGTTATGCCGTAGCCGTTGCAGATTGGGCAGGTTATGTGCCTATTCGACATTTGGGCGGCGGCAATCTGGATGAGCGCATTGTCAATAAATGGCTAAAGAAAGTATTCGAGTGTCCTGCCGATAAGATTATGCACAATGCTCAGTATGACGCCGGTTGGATTAAGCGTATGGGCTTCACAATTAACGGGCGCATCATCGACACAATGCTAATCGCATCTCTGCTTGACGAGAACCGTTTTAGCTACAGCCTGAACAGCCTTTGTTACGAGTTGTTGGGTAAAATAAAAACAGAAAAGACTTTGCAAGAGGCCGCCAGAGAATTTGGTCTCGACCCAAAAGCAGAAATGTGGAAGATGCCTGCCATGTATGTCGGGCCCTACGCACAGAACGACGCGGAGATTACGCTTGAGCTGTGGAACTACTTATCTACTCAGCTTACCAAAGAAGAGCTTTGGCCGATAGCTAACCTTGAGCTCGACTTGCTACCGTGCCTAGTTGATATGACATGGCGCGGTGTTCGCGTTGACCAAGACCGCGTTGAGCGCACCAGAAACCATCTGGTCAAAAAAGAAAAAGAAGTGTTGACACAAATTAAGCGGGTTGCCGGTTCCGAAGTAGAACTGTGGGCGGCCGCGTCAATAGCTAAAGCTTTTGACAAGTTATCTATCCCGTACCCGAAAACCGAAAAGGGTGCGCCGTCATTTACAAAAGCTTTTCTATCTGACCACTCGCATGAACTTGCACAACTTATTGTACAAGCCCGCAACCTGAATAAGACCAGCGGAACATTTATTAATACCATAATGAAGCACTGCCACAGTGACGGCCGGATACACAGCCACATTAACCAGATACGCTCTGACGATGGCGGTACTGTCTCCGGACGCATTTCAATGAACAACCCCAACCTCCAACAAATTCCCGCTCGCGACCCTGAAATGGGGCCGATGATACGTAGCCTGTTTTTGCCGGAAGAAGGTGACCAGTGGGCGGCTATTGATTTCTCGCAACAGGAACCACGGATCTTGGTTCACTATGCTTATGTATACGGCAAGTCTCGCGGCAAACAAATGTCAGGCGTCGAAGAGTTTGTAGACAATTACCGCAACGACCCCAACATGGACTTCCATACCATGGTGGCAGAGATGGCTAGTATCCCACGTAAGCAGGCCAAGACAATTAACCTTGGCATGATGTACGGCATGGGCGTAAACAAACTGTCAGACCAGCTCGACATTGACGTAGATGAAGCAAAAGGTCTGGTTAAGCAGTACCACGAGCGTGTCCCCTTTGTTAAAGGTCTGATGAATGGTGTGCAGAACCGTCTGAACGACCGCGGATCTAGCGGGTCTATTCGGTCAATACTAGGACGTAAATGTCGGTTTGACCTTTGGGAGCCCGACACGTTTGCTATGAACAAAGCTTTGCCTTATCAAGATGCCGTTAAAGAATATGGGGATACTACTCGATTGAAACGAGCGTATACATACAAAGCTTTGAACCGGCTCATTCAGGCATCTGCCGCGGACATGACAAAGCAGGCAATGGTGAACTTGTACAAAGAAGGGCTTTTGCCTCTGATACAGATACACGACGAGGTTGCTATGTCTGTTAAAGATAAAGAACAGGCTGAGCACATTGCCAACATTATGGAAAATGCTGTACCCTTAGAAATACCCAGTAAGTGCGATGTCGAAATCGGGCCTAGCTGGGGCGAGGCAAAGTAATGTTTATTGCCGGAGAATGGAATAGTGTTCTATGCAATTTTGTTTGCCTGTTGGGCAAATAACCCACAGTTGTGTGTTAAAATATTAGATAACCGCGGCCCGTATGAAGATGTAAAGCAATGCGAAGCTCGAGTGGTTGAAATGGTCAGAGATGTGACATTTATGTGGGCAAAAACCGGTCAGCTTTTTATAATCAACCATACATCTTGCCAAAAAATAGATAATTTTCTTGCTACTTAATTTTTTAAAAAGTAAAATATAAGCTCCTCCCTTAGAAAACTGGGCTCTGTAGGCGATACAGGGCCCTTTTTTACTTGCATCTCTACAAGATATCCTATATCCTCGCTTATATAAACACAATATCTTGGAGAAACCTGTGGATATAACAAAGTGGAAATCTGTTCTTGTGCCGATTGAGGTGTATGAAGAGATTAAGAAAATGGCAAAGGCTGAAGGCCGAACCATCAGCGGACAACTCCGCATGATGTGGGAGCATTGGCGCAAGACTCACGCTTGATTTTAAAAAAAGAAAAAAATCTTGCAAAAAAAATTTACCCATGGTATGGGATAAATAAGACTAAATCTTATATAGGAGAGACCTATGCAAAAGCAAACCATTAATTTTCTGTTTGACGCTATTGACGATGTCGTTAATGGCTATAACCGCAACGGCCGTGTCAACCGGCTAGACGTTGAATTGCTAGCTTCTTGGAAAACTATTCTGAAAGCTGAAATGGAAAAACGTCAGTTGACTTTGAAGGACGTTCATCCCAGCATGATTAAAGGGGTTCAATTTGAAGCGGACTTCTCTGTGCCGGAAACAAAGAAAAAGGTAAGTCGTCCTAAGAAAAAGACTGTTGCTAAGAAACGTCCGGTGGGCCGTCCGCGCAAAACAGAATTAAAGGTGGTCTAATGATTAGCGGAGTAACTAAATGCTCCAAGTGTGACAAAAAAGCGGACGCCGTGGATAACGGCGTCCCTTATTGTTCGGAGCACTGGTTCAAATATGCTTTGGTGGATACAAATGGAATACGTGATTTGTCCGGAATGCGGCGGGGAAGGGAAATGCGAATACGAGGTAGCGTTCCCAGATCCGATGGCATGGCGAGGCGGTGAGCTTCGCGGCGTCATAATGGAATGTGAAAAGTGCCACGGTGCAGGGGAAATAGAGAATGACGATTATGATGGGTGATGGCACCTTTAAAAAGTATCTCGATATTAACCTCTGCCCACGATGCATGACCCAACTACCACCCGTAGAGGTGCACGGGCATATTCAATGCTCCGTCTGTCATCTCTACATATCAGAATGTTGTCAGGGAGAACGCTGTGAATTGCCCAAAGTGCAAGAGCAAGAGCAAAGTGTACGACAGCCGGTCACGAAGGGGGACGGTACACAGGTATAGAAAATGCCTGTCTTGCGACCACAAATATCAAACCGAAGAAGTCTTAGTTCAACCCACCAGAAAAGAACCGCGGCCCACGGCTCCAGTTAAACCGAAAAAACGGGCATTGAAACCCAGACCGCGGCGCACGGATCCGCTCATGTTAGACATAGATAGTATGTCAGATGATGAACTGATGGCGGCACTAGAAGACGGAAGCGTCAGTCCAGATATGCTAGACTAGCTTCCCAAGTCTTACTTTCTAAAAATTTATTATCAAACTTTCGGGGCAGGATACGTTTAGTAATTTGCCCCAATAAACTTTCGACCGGTTTAAACAAAACACGCTCGCAGTCCAAAGCTACGAGCGCGACAAGGTCACAATCTTTTTTATTTAAGGGTCTTTTCTTGCCGCCCACGCTGGTAACAAATTGATATGTCCAATATCTTCTTTGTCTTTTTAGCTCGCTAGACTTTACCTGTATACGAATAAGCCGACCCTCATGGTTCGCGACAATATCTATCGTGTCGAGATTTACTATCTCACAAGATACACCTAGCTTCATTAGGCGAACTGCACATATAAATTCGCCAAGCTTTCCCGCTTCAAAATTACGCAATCCATTCCCCGATGGCCGCGCCAGTTCCCATATTTAGTATAACTTTTTTAAAATATTATAGCAAAAATATTTCTTGCCTTTTACCCCATAATGTCTTATATAGAATGTGCAAACAGCGATGGTTGCAATTCCCGTAGTAGAAGCCCTCAGAGTGTCCAACAGACTCTGGGGGCTTTTCATTACTTGACATATGGGATAATGTAGGATATATAGAGAAGACAATCTTAACTACGGGAGAATAAAAATGACAGATGGTTTTATAAAACCTGAAAATCTTGACGCGGTGATGGCTGAGTCAAGACAGTGGCTTGAAGAAGTTAAGAACTGTGATGATGACGAACAGTATGCTCACGCCTGTGAGATTGGTGGGCAGATAATGGACATCAACATTTGGGATGGTTCAAAACTTTCTAACGATAATATGTGGCACTGCGAAGCTATAGAATGCTTTGATGAAAACGGCTTTCATACTCGCGGCTATAGATATCAAAATCTGTGGTCTGTGGCTAAGGAGGTAAGCTGATGCCAAAATTCAAGGTTTACGTCACGGTGTATCACCGAATTGATGTTGAAGCTAACAGCGTGGAAGAGGCGAAAGAATTAGCTGAAGAAGAAATTTGGGACGATCACATTAAGGATGTGATTATTGATGTTGAGGAGAATGAAAATGACTAACGAATTGCCACCAATCACGGTGGATATCATTAATCACGTGAGCGGCCTGTCAAATATCGTAGGCCACGTAACTGCAATCGGGGGCGATGCTCGCCTTATGGCATGGGACGGCAATGATGATTACTGGGTCTGGCTCGAAGTTGACGAAGATAATAAATTTAACGTCTTGGTCAACCTTGATGCCGCTCCGTCTCTTGATGACAAAGTGTTAAACGTAATCGGCTATTGTGGGTTCCACAACATTCCTTATCAAATCAATCATAAAGAGGAGATAGCGGATAATGATTGGTTCTTGGAATATGGAGATGATGATGCCAATGAAGAAAGATGAAATATTTAACCTGTCTAAAAACATAGACTTCACTGAAGCTCTGGGCGATGTTAATATGTGTGTACAGTTATATGCATCCCGCATTGCCGCTGAAGGCGAACACAGTCCAGAGGCCGTGGCCCGCGCACAACGGGTCTTGGCATCATGGGAAAGGATTAAACGCGGATGAGCGAAACAGACTTCGACAGAGCTGGTGATGAGATAAACGCCCTTATTGATGAAATGATGGACGAAGACCTCAACGCCGGTGCCGTGCTCGGTGGTATGCTCACTGCAATTGTGTTCCGCCTCATCGTCAGCTCACCAAACAGCACAACAGCCATAGGCATGATTACATCGTGCATGGCCAGCGGTGCGCGTATCGCGGCTGAATATGAGGAAACCGAAAATGAAACCTGCCATTAAACACGGTTCAAGATGCAGGTGATAAAAACCAAAAAGGGCAAAGGCTCGTATAAAAGAAAAGACCGCACTCAGCGGTCTTTTTATTTTTTAGGGGCAGAGAAAGTTTTAACCAGCCGATCCCAATATCTCTGCCCCTAACATATACCGGCCTGTAACCAAGGCTGGAAGCTAAAAATGCGATGAGCACGGCCCGTGGTACTTACCCACCGGAAAACACCTGAAGCCACTGTATGGGCTTCTATGGGCGATTATGGGAGTTTAACTTAAATTAGGTTAATACTCATAATGAGTAATTT
>Ga0208159_1000170_pt1 | contig 26634 bp, 51 predicted proteins | sample 9_EtaG_FD_184082 | JGI IMG/M metagenome (GOLD analysis project Ga0208159, IMG submission 184082) | Marine viral communities from the Subarctic Pacific Ocean - 9_ETSP_OMZ_AT15188 metaG (SPAdes) (version 2) | ecosystem: Environmental > Aquatic > Marine > Oceanic | place: Pacific Ocean | collected... | reverse complement strand
TACAACTTAATTGCTCACAAAACAGTCATGGTATTAAATTAAAATCGCCAGCACATAGCACATCAAGTAGTTATACACTCACGTTTCCTGGCACTGACCCAAGTGCAGATAAATTTCTTAAAACAGATGGCTCTGGTAATTTAAGTTTTGCTAATGCTGGTGGAATTACTGAAGCTGATACATGGAGAATCAGTGCAAATTTTACTGTTAGTACTGGGGTAATTACTAGTAATTGGGAAAGAAATGATACTAATAGTTATGATAAAATTGGAACAGGAATGTCAGAAAGTTCTGGAGTATTTACTTTTCCTTCAACAGGACACTATTTAATTTTATTTAATGGTTATTTTAATGATACTTATGCTGGTGCTTACGTTGGTGCTCAAATTCAACTTACCCAAAATAACAGCAGTTATAATGTAGTAACAGAAAGTTTTGGTAATAGTCCACAAAATGGTCATCATGTTAATGTTCAAATGCATTACCATGCATATATAACAGATGTAGCAAATCATAAAATTCGTTTTAATGGTTATTCTCATGACAGCTGTAGGTTTACAGGTTCTTCAAGTGCTACTTATACAGGTGCAATATTTATAAAATTAGCAGATACATAGGATAAATTATGGAAAAAGATTATTTACAAGACGCACTTCAGGAGTTTAACAAAGATAAACCAAATTGGTATGGTTGGAAAACACATGATGATAATGGAGATAAGATTCCAAACGATCAAAGAATGACTTACGCAAATATAAAAGTGATTAAAGAAGGTGCAACAATACCTAGTGAAGCTGATGTAAATGCAAAAATACAAGAAATTAAAGACGCAGAAACAACAGTAACTAATAAAAAAGCATCAGGAAAACAAAAATTAAAAGATTTAGGTTTAGACGATGATGAGATACAAGCATTGTTAGGAGTATAAATTATGTCATTAATTAAAACAAACGCAAGATCATCAAGTGCTTTAGATGCAACAATACTTACAGGAAACTTACCAGCTATTAGCGGTGCAAGTTTAACAGGTTTGTCAGGTAAAGTATTAGGTTCAAAAATTTTATTTAACAGCACAAGTAGAACAACATGGTCAAGTATCAGTGGTACTCAATTATCTGGTACTGCTAGTGATTTTTATTATCCAAATAATTCAAGTGCTGTGATGGAGGGTTCTTATACAATGCAAAGTGCTTCTAGTAATTTGTATGTATGGGGATTTTATACTTGTTTTTCTAGTACAAACTCACATGACGCTGCTTGTTGGATTTTAGGAAGTGAATCAACAGCAAGAATATTACACTTAGATGAGCATAATCATAGAAGACTTTATTTAGCTTCTGCTTTCAACTGTACTTTTGCAACTCCTGGCACAGGCAGTAAAACTGTTAAATTTTGCATAGGAACAGGAGATACAAGGTCACACTCAGGTGTTAGAGGTATTGTAGGTAGTGATCCGAGTTCAGGTGATATATCTGAAAATAATGGATTATCATATCTCGCTTGTATGGAGGTATTAGACTAATGTATTCAAAATGGCATGCAATTAGAGCAATAGACGAAACAAAACAATTTACTACTGCTACAGATAGTGAGGGAAATGAAATTGTAACATGGGCTGATGGCGAAACTCCTATTTCTGATTCAGATATAAATGCTAAAGTAACTGAATTAAAAAATGCTTATGATGCTGAAGAATGGAAAAGAAATAGAGAAGCAGAATATCCATCACATGACGATTGTATTCACGCACTACTAGATGGTGGAGATACACTTACAGATTTACAAGCAAAAAGAACAGCAACTAAAAATAAATATCCAAAGCCAGAATGATAAATGAGGAATCCTTTTATTATAGGAATAATATTAGCATCAATACTAATTTGGTTTCTTAATGGTTTAATGAACTCTGCTCTTGGGGCAGATACAAATACAGTTTCATCAACAGTCGTAACTAACAACACACCACCTACTGCTAACGCACCATCAGTAGTAGTTAATAATTCAGATGTTTGTAAAACTGCCGTAGCTGGTGCAGTTCAGACTCAAATATTAGGTATCAGTAGCGGTATGACTGTCCGTGATGAAAACTGTGAAAGACTTAAAATATCTCGCTCTCTCTATGCTATGGGCATGAAAGTAGCGGCAATCTCAACATTATGTGCAGACTCTAGAGTTTTTGATGCGATGTGGAATGCTGGAACTTATTGCCCATACAATGCAAGTATAGGTATTGATGCAAAAAATGGTTGGTTAGAAAATGTTGAAGATGTGCCAAAAGGTAGTTTAGTTTTTAAAAGTATTGAAGAAAAAGAAAAAATAAAATTAACAGAAGAAAAAGGGGATTCTAATGGTTGGAAAGTTTTTTGGACGATTGCTACTTTTATGTTGGTTCCCCTTTTATAGTCAAGCAGTAGATTGTACTACAGATACAGTCGGATTATGTACTCCTACCATAGAACAAATTATTGAGGAAAGTTCTATTGAAACAATAGAATACGAATCAAACGGATATACAATAACTACTGAAACGACCACAACGACTACAACAACAACTACTTCAAATGAAGACTCTGGCGATCTATTAGATGGCGATAACGATTATGTTGTTAGTTCAAAAGAGGGCGATATGGACATAGATTGGGGTGGTCAAGGATCAGCAAGTATGCCTAGTGGCAACTCTTGTGGTCAATTAGGAACAGATAAATGTGCCATGATAACAGGAAGTGGCAACTCAACTAGTGCTATGGGAGTAGCAAACATGGGTACGACATTCGTTAATACTATTGATATTTCCGATTTAAGTTTTGATAAAGGTGGGCGAACTAATTATACAATCAAAGTTGAAAAACAAGATGCACAAGATTCAATCTATATGCATATTACAGGAAGAAATGGACAAACGAATGTTTTTAGTGGTACTGATATTTTAAGTGCGAGTGGTACTAATAGTGGATTTCAAAGCTACGAGGGTGGTTTTGATTTTGGGGGTAGTTTAACTACCATTATAGTCGAGGTGGGTGGGCGAGATATAAATTTGGCAGTTGGTCCTATGTTTGATGATGTAACGATCAATGTATTATACAATGTAGTAAGTACAATAGTGCAACAAACTATTACGAGTGTTGAGCAATTTATTGCTTTGCAACCAGATGCACCAGAAGAAGTGATAGATGTTGTAGAAGATATTTTTGAAACTAATATCCCTGTTGAATCAGATGTTGGCATGGATTTAGAGCCTATAGAAACGGAAGAAATTAGTTATGAAAGTATTGAGATAGAGATAGCTGAAATAGAAATAGAAGAAATACAAGTTGCTAGTGTTGATGTATCAGATTCAGAAACTCTTGAAGTAAATGTTGTAGATGTTGAGCAAGAAATAGAAATGGAGTTGGAACTTGAGGTAGATTCAGAAGTAGATAACCAAACGTCAACAGAAAAATCACAAGAAACAAACCAAGCAGAAAAAACAGAATCCTCAACTGATGCCTCAGAACAAAACGAAGAAGGAAACGAGGAAGCATCAACAGAAACCAACGATAAATCAAACGAGGAAAAAACCGAATCAAAATCCAAGTTAGCTGAAAAAAAGTCAGAAGAAAAGCAAGAAGAGCAATCAGAATCGAAAAACAAAAACGAACAATCCAAGACAGTATCGAAAAAACAATCATCTAAAGAAAAAGCGGCGAAGAAAATTTTGAAAAAGATTGATGATAAGCAAAAGTATGACTCTACCTCCCAATTAAAAACACTTGTTGTTATGCAAGTTCTTGCAGATAGTAAGACATTTTTTGATAGTCAACAACAGTTAAATGATAGAGTAGATTTTTTTACGGATACAACTTTGCCAGATGCAGTGATATCTGATAATGATATTGCAGGATATTTTTTATTTGCTGGAAGTGATGGTTTAATGAATGAAATTATAGAAAGTCAGTATGAAAATAAGTGAAAACACATCAGTAAGCATGCCTATTCGTAATATGATTATGATCATAGCTGGTGTCGTAGCTGGGGTGTTTGCTTATACAGAACTCACAGGAAGATTAACAAGTTTAGAAACATCAAGAGAATTAATGCAAGCAGATTTATTAAAAGCAAGTGATCAAAAGCCTGTAGATCAAGAGCAATTTATGTTGATTGAAAGTTTATATGGTGATGTAGAAAAATTGATTGAGAACCAAGAGCAAAATATGACAAACAAAGTCAATATTGAGTTTAATAAATCTTTATTAGAAAGTGCTTTAGAAGATATCGAAAAATTAAAAGATAAGGTGCGAGAAAATGGAAAAAATTACTGAAGTCGTGATTGCTTTGCTTATGATAGTACAAGGCGAAATCAAAGAACATAGAATACAAGAATCAATGAGTGATTGTTTAAAAGGTAAAAGGATTGCTTCTCGTAATATTGGCAGTTCAGTTGAGTATCAATGTATCAAATCTATGGCAGAAATAGAGGTAGATAAATTAGGTAGTAAGCATATAAATAAATTAATATTAGATTAATGGCAAAAAAATTTAAAAATTATGAAGCACACGAACCTATAAATCATAAAACGAGTATAGGTAGAAAACCTAGTAAAGCAAAAATGAACAAAGATACTAGACGTGGCTTTTCAAAAAAGTATAGAGGACAAGGAAAATAATGGCTAAACAACAAACAGAAATTGATATAGGCGGTATTAAATTTAAGGGCGGTAGGGTGTTTCTCATAATCACTATTTTGAGTTCTTTTATAGGTGTATTGTGGGGTGGGTTTGAGGCTTATCAAAGATATCTTGATATGGAGGCGAAAATAAATTCTTTTGTTTCCCCAGATTTAAGTGGCTTTGATAAAAAATTAGAGGTGCTTGAAACTGAATTTAATATGTTACAGTCAGAAATAACAATAATATTAGATGAAGTTGCTTTAGTGGCATCTGTAGCAAAAGAACTTAAAAACGATCTAAAGGCAGATGTTCGTAGAATTGAGACAATAGTTGAAGATGTAGAACAAAGAGTAAAAGAAGATAGCAGAGAAAACTCAAAAGATTTAAAAGAAGCTATTGATGAAATAAAAAACGATATGACAGAACTTGAAGAAAAAGTTGCAAAACAAATACAAAAAGCATTAGAAAATCCATTAAGTAATATGAAATGAAATATATTTTAATTTTATATATTTGCACTATGACTACCGGGACTTGTCCTAGTAGTTCTGTTTCTGGATATCAATTTGATACACATTATGATTGTGTTGAAGCTGGGTATAAATTAGCATATAATAACTACAAGAATTTAGAAGAATTAGAAGAATTAGAAAAAGATTATATTGAGGAAAATAAAATTGTAGTTAAATTTGAATGTAGAGATATTAGGGTAAATGCAATATGAGTAAGATAACACCAAAAACTACCAAAGAGCATATAGTAAATATTTATAATAAAATTGAACTGCTCGAAACAAATCACATACATCACTTGCAACTTGAAGTGAAAAAACTAAATCGAATTTTGTATGGTATTGGGTTTATGGTTGCAACTCAATTCATTGCATGGGTATTAAGGATGGTACAATAATGGATATAGAAACATTAAGAGATGACATAATCAAAGAAGAGGGTGGTGTTATTTTAAACCCATACCAAGATCATTTAGGGTATTGGACTATAGGTGCTGGGCATTTAATTCGTGATGATGAAAAAGAAGAATTAATGAAACCAATAACTCAAGAACGAGCAATAGAGTTATTTATGAAAGATTTTAACATAGCATTAAAAGATATGGAAACATTTACAATGGATATGGATATTGATGAAAATGCAAGAGAGTGTGTAGCTCACATGGTTTTTCAGTTAGGATTACCACGATTGCAAAAATTTGTTAAATTTAAAGAATGCCTTAAAAATAAAGATTATGCAGGTGCGATGGTAGAAATGAAAGACTCAAGATGGTATAATCAAACAACAAACAGGGCAAATCGAATTATTGCCAAAATGCAAAAAAGTATTACTGTTGACGTTTAAATAGGAGATCACATGGTTTTAGGAAAATTATTAAGTGGCGGTACAGTTAAAGCTGTTGCTGGTGTTATTGATGATTTACATACGAGTGAAGAAGAAAAATTACAATTAAAAAATAGATTTGCTGAAATAGAAGCTAAACTTAAAGAAAAGCAAATGTCTATAAACTTGGCTGATGCTTCAAGTAAAGCTGGTGGCATAAGTGGTTTTTTACAACGTGCTTGGCGACCATTGATTGGTATGAGTTGTGCATTAGCAATATTTTGGGAATATGTATTAAGTAAATTTATCTTATTTATTTGTGGGTTGTTTCAATATGAAGTGACAAATATACCACAGATGGATATGGGCACTCTGATGCCTTTAGTCATGGCTTTACTTGGCATGAGTGGGATCAGATCGTTCGAGAAAATGAAGAAAATAAACACCGACAAATGAAAGGAGTAATTTATGGCTAGAAAATTTGTAGAACAGAAAATTACTAAATGGTGGCATGCATTTACGGAACTAAAATCGTGGGTGCAGATAGTGATAGCGGTAGCAGTTGTTGTTGCGGCTCATAACTGGATTTTACATTAAGGAGGGAATATGCCAAGAGGTAAAGGATATGGTATGGGTATGCGATCCAAACCAATGAAAAAAAAGAAATCCAAAAAAGCTAAAAAGAAAAAATAATGGTAAAGGTGGCATCTATAAAAAACATTGTCAAAGGTCTAAAACCAGGTCAGAAAAAAACAATGAACAAACACGCAAGACATCATTCGTTGAAACACATGCGTTCTATGGCTAGAGCAATGAAAAAAGGTGCCACTTTCAATCAAGCACATACTCGTGCTATGAGATCAGTAGGTAAATGAGTTCTGGATTTACTACTACTGCGACAATATCTGAATTAATTGATAAAAGACCTATAAAACGTGGTCGTAGAAAAAATAGGACTAAATACTCTAAAAAGATAGTGCAGAAAGGCTCATATAGAGCCTCTCAGACACTTTTAAGGGTAAAAGGTACCTAATACCCCCAAATCTCTTTCCTTGCCTTTACAAGAGCTTCTTCTCGCCAAATCCAATCATCTGGGTTTGGAACAAGTGTATTTTTAACATCATCAAGAGTATTTACTGATTTAAGGTAGTTTCCCATAGCACAAACAATCTGCTCACATACTTTGAATGGTGTATCATAGTCATCAATGCTAAAATCATAAAAATCTGCACCTGTTTTTTTACCAACTAAATACCATAATTTTTGATTTGCATTAGTGCCTTTTTGATAAATTGATTGTTGCATGGCATGAGCCATAGATACCCCAGATGGTTTTCTACCTGTAGTTTTTAAATCAATATAAAAATCTTCTTTTGTATTTTTATCTTCAAATTTAAAATCAGTATAACCAATCAAAGGTATGCCTTGAATATCAATCTCGATCTTTTCTTGATATCCTGTAAGATTCCATGTCAGAGATTTATCTTTAAATTCTTCAATCCCTCTAAAAAAAAGAAAATTTAATTTTTCTTTTTCATCTTGAGTTTTAGGATCGTTAAATCTTTTGACGTTAGCATCAAACTCCTCATGCATTTTAACAATAGCAACTTCATGATCTAGTCCATTCAATACCATGTTTAAACCAGATTCTACTGCTTTGCCTCGTTCTGCTGCCGCAGAAGATGGAAACTCATACCCAAATATTCTGCGTAATGCCCATCGCTCTCTATTGAAAGCGAAGTCTGTTATTTGACTGAATGACAAGGGTAAAATACTTTTAACACCCTCGGCATCAAACTTCTTAAAATGTTCAATCACTTTTCCTCCATAACTTCTTTTATTAAAGATTTTATATCATTTTTAGTTATATGACTCGCCTCATTTTGAAAGACTCTAAAAAAATGATCAAGGTGCATATCTCCAAATCTAATCCATTCTTCTTTTGATCTTGAGTAATGCGTTTGATCTAAAAATTCTAGAGTATCAACTGCAATAGCACGACCATCAATCGTGCTTTGTATTTTTATTGCTTGATCTAAAGTCATAATAAATCCTTATAGTTTTCGGTATGATTGATGTTGTTATCAAGTTCTATAATCAATTCTTTACATTTTTCGTAGATGTTACTCTCTTTACCGAATCGTTTGATATAATGTTCAAGACCAAATTTAGTAAGTTGCATAGTTTTGATATCTTCATTGTGTTTATCAAAGGCTCTCATCTTATCTAAATCCAACCCATCTTCCATATCAGCGATTTGTTGATCACTAATATTGAAATACTCTTTATCTTTTATGCTCATGATTACTCCATTAGTGAGTACTCGGCAAAAGTTTTACCTTTTCGAGTAACATTTGTTGTTATGATTGCATTACCCTGTTGTCGTAAATCAAGTATTCTTGCACTTAATCTGAAACAACCAAACTTTTCTAATGCTTGTAAAGGGTTTAACTTTTTACCAGATTTTAAATAATCTAGTATTCTTGTGTTTTGACTAGCCATGTATAACTCCTTTCTATAAGTTTCTTTTGACTAACTCTCTTTCATTGACGACTTTAGTTCTTAAGTCTTCTCTGAAAGTTTTGTAAGTTTCGTATCTAATTTTAGAACGATTCCTACTTTTTAAGGTTTTGCCGTATCTGTCAGCAAAGTCCTTAAATCTTTTATCCGAATAAATATGTGCATTTAATTCAGAAGTATTTTTATAACTCGTATTCTGAGAATAATATACCGTTAATTCTGCTACTAACATTTTTTCTTCTTTTTTCATTAAATCGACTGCTGTATCTTCATCAGCATAAACTAATCCTAATTGCTCTTGTTGATGTGATAATTTATTTGGCTCAAAATCTAGTGAATATATATCACTCATCTTCTTCAAACTCCTTTTCTGCTATTTTATTTTTTAATTTTATTTTTAATTCTTCATTAAAAAACTTATCTCTTTCGGCTATCATGTGGCATGGACGACACAATGGTATGAGATTATCAATAGTGTTTCTTAAATTTTTTTTACTTCCTCCAAAACCACGAGGAACTAGGTGGTGGATATCAACTGCTATTTGCATATTGCAACCCCAACACATGGGGACATCTTGACCTCGATATCCCCAATAATCACTAAAGATTTTTTTGTAGTTTTTACTTATTTTTGAGGAACTCATCAAATGCCTTTACTGCATTTTTAGTTAAGTCCTCAATGTGATCAACACTAAAATGACCACTACCCATTGAACGACCAACAACTCCTGTTACAAATATGTCCATTCTCTGACGAGTTTGTACATCAGTGATTTTCATAGTACCATTTGTAACTGTGCTTGTGGTTTGTGATGTTTGTACTTGGTTTATATCATCATCAAAGTTTGGTGGTGCTGATATAGAAACATCTTTCACATTGGTGTATTGATTACCATTTGCTGAAGTTTTAGTATTTACTTCAGTATAGTCGATGGCATCGCCTTTCTGTGGCATTGGATTTAAAACTGATCCTCTAGCATATAATCTAGTACCATCAATTAAATCTATTGCGTAGTTGGGTGCACCATCTTTAGTATTATCGAAGCATTTATCTACGATTGCTACCATATTTTCCTCCTATATTATTATTATTTGTTAAGAACATTATAGCCTCTTCCCTCTAAACAATTATTAATCAAATCCTGTTTAGTATTTAATTTGGGCGAAAGCCATAATACTCGCCAACGAAGTTTATTATAAACTACTTTACTAGTATCGACTACCTTATTGGTATGATCGTCAACTAAAGCAACGCATGTATAATAATCATCATGATATCGCTCGGCATTCCCCTCAATATTAGCCGAGCTCTTGCCTCTACTATCTACTATTGGTGCGGTGCTACAACTTGCAAGGAACAGTATAGCACCACATATTAGAAGCAAAGCTATTGATACTCTAAAGAAATTTTTAAATCCACTTTTTTCTTTAGGCATAATTCTAGTAATTCTATAGAGAGGTGTTTTATCCTTATCCATAGAATATCCGATTACTTCCCTACGTTCATAGCCATAGGGAAATAATTTATTTTTTTTATTTTTCATTACTACTCCATAAAGGATCAGTGATGTCGTCATCTTTCATCAAAGTTTCTTTTTTTTTACATTCTTCAAAAGATTTAGAAATAAAATATTTATCTCTTTCAATACCTAAACCGAATCGTCCTTTGAACTCTGATAATTCATCAAGACTAACATATCCTAGTTCTTCTTCATGAATACAACACAATCCAAAAGCAACATTTGTTTCTGGATCAAGTTCAGATAAATACCATGTACCGACACCTGTTGGATTAAAAAGTTTTACCTCTGCTTTAAACTCTTTTGTACCATCTTGTGCTTTATGGTTTTTTATTAATTTATTTTTTTGTGCTTGGGTAAGTAATAACATTATTTGCCTCCTTATTATTATTGATTACTTTACTACTCATTACTTCGTTACCACTGTTATCAAAAACAGCAGTATCGTTATTTAAAAAAGTTAATTTAAAATAATAATTAACTTTACCATTTTCTATGATTGATATTTTTTGGGTTTTTTTAAATAATTTATGAATCATTTGTTAATCCCAATCTCTCATCATTTACTCCTAAATAAATAATACAACCAAGAGCCTTACCTCGTTTGCTTACAAGTATTCTATTATCATCTTCAAGATAATCGGCTGGGTTAGGTATCTCGCCATGATGAACAATTTTTTTGTTATCATCAACGTAAGAGATTAATGTTTTTTCTGATCGTTCAATAATAAACATAGCATCAGAAAAGTTGTATGAATCAACACCTTTCTTAAAAGTTTTACCTTCAAAAGAAAAAGTTTGAGTGTTTAGGTTATGTGTCATTTTAGCCTCCATTATTATTATTATTATTATTTTTAAAACCTACTTCTTTTTTTGGGTTTTGACTACCATTATCGTCAAAAAATCGTCATAAAAAAAACTCTTAAAAACCTTGATTATTGCTAAAAATCATCATAAAATATGAATATTATTTCTTTTCTTAGGAGTAATTAGCTTCCGTAGTGTATGCCTCCATAGTTTACACTACATATAGGGGGAGTTTTAGGTTAGATTCCCCCTATGACAAAAGAAGCTGATATACAGATCGCCTGTAATTATTTGTTAAATGAATTAGCAGATATCTATATTTTTAGGCATTATCACATAGCCAACGAGGGCAAACGATCAGTAAATTATAGATTTAAACTTGCAAAAATGGGATTTCGTTCTGGTGCACCAGATTTAGTCATTGAATATCCTAATGGTAAACTACTGTATGTAGAGTTAAAAAACGAAAAAGGACAATTATCAAATGCTCAAAAATTATGGAAAGTTCAATCAAGTGCTTTAAATACTCCGCATTTTATTATAAAAGGTAATATTAAAAGTTGTTTGGAGGATTTAGCGAGTATCATAGATAAATATGTCCCACGTCGTCAAAGTTCACAATCAAACATTTATCGTACCAAAAGACCCAAAGGAAGCTGACTCATTTATGGGTTTATGGGTTAAGGCACAAAACAAAGCAATAACAAAAGTAACTGATGAATTTTTAAATAATAATGATTTCTCAGAAGATGATTTTGATTTAAAAGTTGATGAATATACAGTGAAATTTTATAAACAAATGAAATATGGAGGCAATAATGTTTATAGACGAGAGCTCGAAACCTAAAGAAAAACTAAAAGCATGGTATTTATTTACCGAAGATTTTATAGCTGGTACTCAGCATATGACCAACGAGGCATTAGGAATTTATATTAGATTACTATGCTGGAATTGGAATAAAAGATGCAAAGGCATACCAGATGAAAAAGAATTAATTTTTAGAGTTGCTATGGCTTTTAATGAACAAGAACAAAAAACTTGTGCAAAAGTTTTAGGAGAAAATTTTAGATTAATAAATAATTCTCATTGGCAAAACGAAAGACAACTTCAAGAATATTTATATATTACCAAGAAAATTGATAGTTCAAAAGCAAATGGTAAATTAGGTGGTCGTCCAAAAAAACCCAACGATAACCCCCCTACCTCTACCCCTACCCCTACCTCTACTACTACCATATATACAAAGGAGTTCGATAATGTATGGGGAAGATTATACAATAAAAGAGGAAGTAAGTTTAGAGCATACGAGCAATATAAAATAGCAAAAAAAACTACTGATGATGATACTATTGTTATGGGCTATAATAAATTATGCTCTAATACAGAGGAAAAAAAATTTATTCCACATTTTAGTAAATGGTTAAAAGATAAAAGATGGGAAGAAGATATACCAGATAAATACCAAACTTTCGGTGTTGTTAATAGAGATGATGAAAGAATAAAAATGTTTATTGATGCTATTAAGGATAAAAAAGTAACAAGATTTATTAAAGATTATGCTATAAGAAACAAAGATATAATTGATATGGGTATCAGAAAAGGTAAAATAACAAAACAACAAGCCATAGAAGATTTAGGAATGGCAAACGAATACAGGTAATTATGCAAAATATAGAAATAGATAAAATTGTTCCGTACTCAAGAAATCCAAGAAAAAATCAACATGTTGACAAAGTTGCAAGTTCTATAAAAGAGTTTGGTTTTCAACAACCAATAGTGGTAGATAATGAGCATGTTATTATTGTAGGGCATACAAGATACCAAGCGGCGATAAAATTAGGAATGAAAGAAGTCCCGGTAATCATTGCAAATAACTTGTCAAAAAACCAAGTCAAAGCATATCGTATAGCAGATAATCGTGTTGCAGAAGAGTCACAGTGGGATAACGAATTATTAAATCTTGAATTATTAGATTTGCAAAAACAAGAGTTTGATTTGGAAAGTTTAGGATTTGAAACTAATGAACTGAATAGAATATTTAATCAAGATGATCCTTTATTTGTAAGTCCAGAACAATCAGGAATGGAAAGTAATGAGGCAAACATTGAGGATTTTATACCCTCTCAAGTAAGAATGATTCAATTATTTTTAAATTCTGAATCAGAGCCTAAATTTAAAGCTATGATTGAGAATCTTCAAGAAAAATACAATACAAATAATTTGACTGATACTGTGTATAAAGCTATCGAAAATGAGAACAATAGAAGCTAATCCTGTATTATCAGAAGAACAAGTCAGGCAATTACATGGCAACTTTTTAGATGAATCTTATCTGAAATATCCTGTAATAAATAGCGATACTATTGTTAAAAATGAAAAAGGCGAAACATTACTCGTATTTTTAAAAAATGTTATTCCTCAAAAAATTGCTTTAGAGGCATATAAATCATTTAGAAAAGCAACATATTTATCTAATAATCGTGGACAAGCAGCAGGTCCTTTACCACCAGAACTCAAAATGGGCGATAAAATTGATGGTTTAACTGTAGGAAAAGTACAAGGTAATAGATTTTACCCACTCAAAAAAGATGGTACTTTATCAAACTCGCCAAAAGCAAAAGCAGTTTATAGTTCAATCGTAGGTTATGCTGATAGATACTCAAGAATACCATATTGCAGAACAACAGAGTTTACTCGTAAATATTTTGATGAATATAAAAAAACATTACCTTACGTAAAATATATTGGCGATTTATTTGCCAAATACATACCAGATAGATACAAAGCACAAAAAAAGGCATGGGAAGAAACTCATGTAGATTTTAAAATACCTCAAACACCTTTTACTACAATTACAGTAAATAAAAATTTTAGGACTGCCTGTCATTATGATGCTGGAGATTTAAAAGCTGGTTTCGGTAATCTTGGAGTATTACAGGCTGGGGATTATAAAGGTGCTTATACTATAATACCGAAATATGGTGTTGGAGTTGATGTTAGAAGTTGTGATATAGCTTTTTTTGACGTACATGAATTACACGGAAATACTGAAATCAAACCTATCGGAAATGCTGAAAGAATATCAATAGTTGCATATTTTAGAGAAAAAATGACTGAATGTGGTAGTGCCGAAGAAGAACTTGAAAGGATCAAAAATAAATGAATTTTAGAGTAGCAATACCATCAATATCAAGAGCGGAAACTATTACAAAAAAAACATTAAATTACTTAAAACAAACAGATATTGACATGTCAAAAGTGGATATATTTTTGAGTAATCCTAATGAAGAACAAGCATATAGAGAAAATTTAAAAGATTATCCTGTAAATATAATTGTTAGCAACACAAAACACGTCAACACACAACGTAATTTTATTGTAGATTATTACAAGGAAGATGAACTTATATTAGGTATTGATGATGACATTGATTTAGTGGCAATGAAAGTTGATGATAAAAATACAATACAATTAAACAGTTTGACTGAATTTGTAGATAATGCATTTACAATATCACTCGACAAAAAAATAGACATGTGGGGAGTAAATCCTGTAATTAACCCATATTTTATGAAAAATAATGTTACTTTTAATTTAAAATATATTGTTGCTTGTTTTTATGGATGGCGAAATAACCATGATAAAAAAGCATACGTATCAACAAACCCAGAGTATGGTAAAGAAGATTTTGAAAGATCAATAAGATATTACATGGCTGATGGTGGTGTAACTAGATTTAATTATGTTGCACCGAAAACTAAATATTATTCTGAAAAAGGTGGGATACAAAATTATAGAACTGTTGAATATGAAGAAACTGCAGTCAAATGGTTGTTACAAACTTTTCCAATGTTTTGCAAAAGAAATACAAAATCAAAAGGAAAATATCCCGAAGTTCGTTTAATTGACCAAAGGAAAAAAAAAGTGTAAAAAGTCAAAATTAAGTAAATAATACCTATACTCAGGGGAAAGAGGATTGAATGGACACACAGAAAAAAGTAGGAAGACCTAAAAAAGAACTACCATATTCGTTGGAAGACGTAGAAAAATTAGCAACAATGCAATGTACTCGAGAAGAAATAGCAAACTTCTGTGGAGTGTCAGTAAGTACTCTAAAACGTAATTTTGACCCCCCTATAAAAAAGGGATGGGATAAGGGCAAAAGGTCATTGAGAAGAGCAATGTTTGATAAAGCTATGCGTGGTAATACTACTATGTTGATATGGTTATCTAAAAATTATCTAGGCATGAAAGATAAAATGGAAACATCAGAGGAGAGCGAACCGCTACCATGGAATCCAGATTTGACATAAATGCCATATACAAAGCCACAGGCAGAAGTAATAACAGATAAGTCAAGATTCCGTATATTAATTAGCGGTAGAAGATTTGGTAAAACATTCCTTGCAATTAATGAACTTGCTAGATTTGCAAGGTTTCCAAACAAAAAAGTATGGTATGTAGCACCTACTTATAGACAAGCTAAATCAATATGTTGGACTGAACTTGTACAAAGGTTACGAGCTCACAAGTGGATTGAAGATATTAATAATTCTGATTTGACAGTTACATTAAGGAATAAATCAAAAATATCCTTACGTGGTGCTGATAATGAAAACAGTTTGCGTGGAGTTGGATTAGATTTTTTAGTTATGGACGAGTTTAGCGACATTAATCCTGTAGCATGGTACGAAGTATTAAGACCAACATTAAGTGACACGCAAGGGCATGCACTATTTTGTGGTACACCACGTGGTTTTGGTAACTGGTCGTATGATTTATTTACTAAAGGACAATCTGATAAAGAATGGAAAAGTTTTAAATATACTACGTTAGAGGGTATGCAAGTACCACCAGAAGAAATAGAACAAGCAAAAGATGATTTAGACGAAAGAACTTTTCAGCAAGAATATTTAGCATCATTCGTAAATTATTCTGGAATGATTTACTATAATTTTGATAGAAATAAAAATTTAATTGAAAGATTTAAAAATAAAATTTTAACATTGCATATTGGTTTAGATTTTAATGTCGATCCAATGTGTGCTGTTGTTTGCGTTATAGAAAAAGATAAGATATATGTTATAGATGAAATACAAATATGGTCATCAAATACAAATGAAATGGTTGATGAAATAAAACAAAGGTATAAAAAAAATATTGTGATTTACCCAGACCCAAGTGCTAGACAAAGAAAAACTTCTGCTGGTGGCTTGACTGATTTGGCTATTTTAAAAAATGCTGGTTTTGAAGTTAAGTGTAAAAATTCAGCACCATTAGTTAGAGATAGAATAAATTCTGTAAATGCTAAATTAAAAAATGCAAAAGGACTACATACTTTGTTTATTTTAAATTCTTGTAAAAATGTGATAAAAAGCATAGAAAGACAAATATACAAAGAGGGAACACATGTGCCTGATAAAGATAGTGGCTATGACCATTTTAATGATGCGTTAGGATACATGATAGAGTATAATTTTCCTTTACGTAGGGATTTTAAACCAAACCCTCCAACGAGGTGGAGTTGATGGACAGTAAAACATTAAAAGCAAAGCACCCATTGTGGCATGCAAATATTTCTAATTGGGAATTTTATATACGTAGTTATTTAGGTGGCAACGATTATAAGAATGGATATTATTTACATAGATATATTTTAGAAACTCCAGAAGAGTACGATCAAAGAATTAGACACACACCTGTTGACAATCATTGTAAAAACGTAGTTCAAATTTATACAAGTTTTTTATGGCGAGTACCACCTACTAGAGATTATGGAACATTAGATGGCGATCAACAACTTGAATCTTTTTTAGTTGATGCTGATTTGGATGGCAGATCATTTGATACTGTTATGAGAGAAGTACAAATGAATGCAAGTATATATGGTAACTGTTGGGTAGTTATTGATAAGCCACAAACAAATTTAAAAACTAGAGCAGAAGAATTATCACAAGACATTAGACCTTACATGTCAATTTATACTCCAGAAAATGTTGTTAATTGGAATTATAAAAGAGCATCAAGCGGAAGATTCTATTTAGATTTTTTAGTTATAGTTGAAGATATAAACCATGAAAGAGCAATATTAAAAGTTTTCACAGAAGAAACAATAGCAACATACGAAGTACCAGATTACGATAAAGAATATGCTGATGGCGATGCAAGATTAATTGAAGAAATAGCAAATCCAATTGGTAAGATTCCAGCAGTCAATGTTTATAATTTGCGAGGTGCTAAACGACCTATTGGTATTAGTGATTTAGCAGATGTTGCATTTTTGCAACAATCTATTTACAATGACTATTCTGAAAAAGAACAATTAATTAGATTAGCGAATCACCCAAGTTTAGTTAAAACACCAAATGTAGAAGCAAGTGCTGGTGCTGGTAGTATTATAGAAATGCCAGATGATTTAGAGCCAAGTTTAAAACCATATATTATTCAACCGAGCGGACAAAATTTAGATGGTATTATGAAATGTATTCAAAATAAAATTGATGCGATTGATAGGATTACTCACATGGGTTCTGTTAGAGCAACAAGTGGACAGATTGCAAGTGGTATAGCATTACAAACAGAGTTTCAATTATTGAATGCAAGGTTATCAGAAAAGGCAGATTATTTAGAAAATGCAGAAGAACATATTTGGACATTGTTTTCAACATGGCAAGACAAAGAATGGGACGGTAAAGTAGATTACCCAGATACATTTGATATAAGAGATTGGGCAAATGATTTACAGTTTTTACAAATGGCAAAAGCTAGTGGCATTAGATCAGAAACTTTTAACAAAGAACTTGATAAACAAATCGCAGAAGCAGTAATAGATGATAATGATGTTATTAAAACTATTAATGATGAGATTGATAGTACAAGAACTGTAAGAGGACAATTTACAACAACAGAAGTTGAAGGACAAACACCAGATGGCGAAGAAACGGAAAGTTAAAAAAGATAAAAAAACTAAAATACCATCAAAGTATTTAGAGGGATTATCTGGTTCTAAAAGAAAATCAAGAGCATCTTTGTTAAATCGAATGTCATCAATTTATAAAAGTGGTGGACGTATCCCCATGAGTTTATTAAAACGTAGGACAAAAATATAATGGCTAAAAAATTTAGAAAAGCATTATCTGCTAGTACAGTTAGAACTTTAAAAGCTAAAGCAAAAAAATCTAAATTATTTAATTTTGCAGATTTAAAAGCATCTTATCGTAGAGGGCAAGGTGCATTTTTGAGTAGCGGTTCAAGACCACGTATCGGTATGGCTCAATGGTCGATGGCACGTGTTAATAAATTAATTAGTCGTGGTCGTAGTGGTACATTTGATAAAGACTTAATTTTAAGAGCATCAAAACGTAAAAGAAGAAAAAAATAATGGCAAAGTATCAAGGTAGGGCAGTCAAACTTGGTAAACCTTTTCGTACACCTGGGCAATCTAAAAAGTTTGCAGTATTTGTAAGAGATAAAAAAACTAAAAATGTTAAAAAAGTAAGATTCGGCGACCCGGGAATGAAAATCAAATCTAACATACCCTCAAGGAAACGTAGCTTTATGGCACGTATGGGTGGAGTTTTAAAAAAGGTTAGAGGGCAAAAGAGTTTGAGTCCTGCATTTTGGAGTTTGTATGCTTGGCGAAACAGTATTAAATGAGCCGAATATTAGATCAATTAGCTGATCAACACGAAGAACGAATAATTAACACACTATATCGTTTAGAAGATGATATTATCAAAGAAGTTACTTTAGCAACAGGAGGCAATCTTGATGTTGAAACTAGATTAGCCATTCAATTACAACCCAAGTTAAGAGCGGCGATTGAAAATACTTTTTTAGAAGAAGCTGATTTAATTATAAACGAGGAATACAATAAAATTGCAAAAGAAGTATTAGATACTTTTGGGGAAATGCCTATACCAGATAGATTTAAAAATCTTACACAAGTTGATTTAGCTACAATTAACTCACTTAAAACACAGGTGTTTCAAGGTTTTGAAGATATTGCTGAAAGATTCTTAAAAGTTATAAATGACGAAGTATATCAAAGCATCATAGCTGGGCGACCTTTTGAAGATATGGTATCAAACATAAGAGCACACATTAATGGTGTTTATCAGAAATCAAATATTACAGAAATTAATGATTTAGTTGATTTTATTAATGAAAATAAATTTAATGCAAGAATGAAAGCACAAGTAGAAGAAGCAGTAAGAAAACTACATACTCAATATGCCGCTGACCGATCTGGTAATAATCTAAGAAGATATGCTGGTCAAATAGCACATGATTCAGTTATGCAGTTTCATGGTCAATTTACAGTTAAAAAAGCAAAAGATAGTGGATTGAATCATTTTAGATATACAGGCACACTTGTACGTGACTCTAGACCTTTTTGTATTAATATGGTAAATAAAACCTTTACCGAAAAAGAAGTTCGGGATATTTGGAACTCGAGATCGTGGGCTGGTAAATCTACAGGCGATCCGTTTATTGTTCGTGGTGGATATAGATGCCGACACACTTGGATTCCGACTAACCCAGAATGGAACATATAACAGGGAGAAATAAATGGCAGAAGAAAACCAAGTAGAACAAACTACGCAACCAGATGTTTCACGTGAAACAACTGAAACTAAAACAGAAGAAACAAAGCCACAAGTAAATGGTAATACTTTTTCTGAAGATGACGTAAATAACATCGTCAAACAAAGACTAGCAAAAGAAAGAGCATCAATTTACAAAAAATTAGATGTTGATGATTTAGATACTGCAATAAATGCAGTCAAACAAAGCCGAGATGCAGAGGAAAAAGAAAAAATTAAAAAAGGCGAGTTTGAACAGATACTCAAAGAAAAATCAGAAGAGTATGGAAAAAAAATTAGTGGTCTTGAAAGTGAACTCAAAGATATAAAAATAAATAGAGCATTACTTTCATCAGCTTCAAAAAATCGTGCTATCAATCCAGAACAAGTAGTTTCATTATTGCAATCAAACATGAGATTGAATGATACAGGCAATGTTGAAATCCTTGATAAAAATGGTATAACACGATATAACAGTAAGGGGGAACTTTTAACTACTGACGAGTTAGTTAATGAGTTTTTAACACAGAACCCTCACTTTGTTACTGCTACTCCAAGTGGTAGTGGCTCGGTGTCAAATGTGGATAGGACAGAGCTCAATAAACCTTTCAATTTGAGTGATATAGATATGAACAATCCTGCGGATAAGAAAAAATATGCAGAGTACAGAAAGCAAAGAGATTCTATGCCGACTAAGATTGTTCTAAACAAGTAACCATTACAAAGGAGTAATTAAATGGCTAACGAAACAACAAGTAGCACGATATCAGAACTATATACTGAAATCGTTGCTGAAGCATTGTTCGTTGCAAGCGAACAATCTATAATGAGAGGTCTAGTCCGAAACTACAGCATAGCTGGTGGTGGTAAATCAGTAGAAGTACCGATTTATGCAACAGTATCAGCTGGTGCAGTAAATGAAGCATCAGATCTTTCAAACACAGCAGTCAACCCATCATCTGTTACTATAACAGCATCAGAAGTTGGTATCATGACTACACTTACAGACCTTGCTAGAAACTCAGCATCAAGAAATGTTGCGGCAGATATCGGAAGATTATTCGGAGAATCTATTGCTACAAAAATTGATACTGATCTTGCGGCATTGTTTTCTGGATTCTCTACAGAAAAGGGTCCCGGAGCTGGTGCTGAAATTACAGTGCAAGATTTATTCGAGTGTGCAGCTGAACTAAAAACTAACAAAGCACCTGGTCCATACTTTGGTGTTTTTCATCCGAAACAAATTTTTAATGTCAAAAAATCTTTGACTAATACTTTTGTTGGTAGAGATACAGAGCTTTCTAACGAAGCTATGAGAACAGGATTTGTCGGCAATGTTGCTGGAATACAAATCTTTGAAAGTTCAAACATAGCAGTTGATGGTTCTGATGATTCTGTCGGAGGTGTTTTCTCTCAAGATGCTTTAGGTTTAGCAATGATGCAAGACCTTAAGATAGAAACTCAGCGAGATGCCTCGCTTCGTGCGGACGAGATAGTCGCCACAGCCGTGTTTGGTGTAGGTGAGCTACATGATTCATACGGAGTAAAAATAACTGCTGATACATTGGCAGCTTAATAAACTTTAAATTATGGGGTGGTCAATCCACCCCATATTTGATATAAAAAATTATGACAATAGAAACAGTAAAACTTAAAAATAACAAAGGCGATGTTATCGAAAGAAAAAAAGTTGACTACGAAAATAATATTGAAAGATTTAATATGCGTGGTTGGTTTTTAGATGATGGTAAAACTGCAAAAGCAAAAGTAGAAAAACCTGTTAATGTCCCAAAAAAAGTTGTTAAAAAAGTTGTAAAAAAGAAAAATAAAAAATAATGGCAACGTCAGAGTTTGCAGTTGCGAATACTAATTTGCAAAAGATTCAACCAGATATTTTAGGATTTGGTATTACAGACTTTGGCGATCAATTACAATTTGCAGAAAATGATGTTCTTCGTAGAATTAGAGAAGAATGGTGGGAAAGATATAGACATCAAGTAAGATACAAAGACATTACAAAAGTTACTTCAGTTGAAATTACTAATAGCAAACTTACTAACTCACAATGGACTCAATCTGTTGTATATTTAGCATTATGGAAATACATTTACCCAATACTTACTAAATGGCGTGATCCAGACACTGGCGAGGGCAAAGATACTTTTCAAGTTCAAATAGATTTTTATAGGGACAGATACGAAGAAGAGTTCCAAGCTATACTTAGGGACGGGGTAGAATACGACGAAGATGGTGGGGGTACGGTATCTGATAGTGAAAAGGAACCATTGCATAGCTTACGATTGGTAAGGTAATGGAACTAAAAATAAAAGCTAACACTTTACAAGTAAAAAATTTTTTAAAAGGTATAACTAGAAAACAATTATCTGCTACGCAAAAAAGTTTGAATAGAGTTTCAAATATGGCAGTATTAATGATTACTAAAAGAACTCAATCTGGTAGTTTGCCTGATGGTGGCAAAATGTTGCCTTATGCAAAATCTACTAAAAAGGCTAGAGAAGATAGAGGAAGACAAACAGGGTTTGTAGATTTAACAGATACAGGAAAAATGTTTAGAAGTTTAGATTTTAAACAAAGAGGAACTACAAATACATTATTTTTTTCAAATAAAGAAAGAGAAAAGATTGCGGCACAACATGATTTTTTTGGAGTAGGTAAAAGAAAAACAGTCAGACCTTTTTTTTCAATAGGTAATAGTGAAGAAGAAAAATTAAAAAATGAGTTTGCAAAATTTTATTTTAGTGCGGTAGGCTTATGAGTAAAAGAGAAAACATTGCTAATGATATAATTACAAAACTTGATGCAGTTACAAGTCCTATTGAGTTTAAAAAATTAACAAGAGAACCATTTGAAGTGGAAGAATTAAGCGATGCTCAATTCCCAGCTATGTTTATACAATCTGGCGAAGAAACTAGAGAACCAGCTTCTATAGGTGCAACAGGCTCTGGAACATATATGGGAACTATAGATTTTCTTATAGTTGCATTTGGTAAGGGTACATCTGCTAATATTGATACAGTCAGAAATCAAATTATTGAAGTAGTTGAAGAAACTCTTGATAATGATATAACAAGAAATGGAAATGCATTAGATACACAAATTATTTCTGCAAATTCTGATGAGGGTCAAATTTACCCTTATGGTGGTGTAAGAATAACAGTGCGTGTAATGTATGAATTTACAAGGGGGACTGCATAATGGCAAAAGATGTAAATATGAAAAAGGGCGATAGTATGATAACAGTATCCCAAGATTTTGTAGAACATTATACAAAACTTGGTTATCAAACTTTAGATAACAAAAAAAATATTTCAGTTGCAAAGGAAACTGAAAAGATTATAAAAGAAATTAAAAAGACAAAGGAGTAAAATATGGCAACACATCATGGTAAAGACGCAGTAGTTCATGTTGGTGGAACTAGTATTGGTAAAGCGACTGGATTTACTGTTGATACAACACACGATATTGTAGAGGATACTGCTTTAGGTAATTCTATGAAATCATATGTAGTTGGTAGAGGAACATTCACAGCATCTATTGATATGAATTTTGATGATGATGATACTGCTCAAGGTACATTAGTTCAAGGCTCAAGTTTAAGTTTTGAATTTATGCCAGAGGGTTCTGGTTCAGGTGAGCAAAAATTATCTGGAACAGGTATCGTTACAGGAATGTCAGTTGGTGTAACTCTTGATGGTGTAACTACAAGAACAGTTACAGTTCAAGGTAATGGTGGTCTAACTATCGGCACTGTATAATTTAATTTATGGCTGATGAAAAAATAGATTATTTTGAAGGTATTAGAGATCATTTTAATACACAAGAAACAAAAATAATTGAAGTACCAGAATGGGGTTTAGTCGGCGATAAAGCTATACATACAAAACCTTTTAATATGCAAGAAAAGGCAAAAATATTTAAAGGTGCTACGACTACTGATTTGATAGTTTTAATTGATGTTATTATTGAAAAAGCATTAACTAAAGATGGCGATAAGATGTTTAATGCTGGTCATATCTTATCATTTAAAACAAAAGCCGATACTAATGTAATTGCTGACGTAGCAACTAAGATAATGGGAACACAAGATACCAATATCGTAGAAGCAAAAAAAAACTAAAAAATAACGTAGAACTCCATAATATATTTGCTTTAGGCGAGAAACTGCACAAAACAGTTTCAGAAATCTTGCAAATGTCGGTCGTTGAGTTTAATATGTGGTTAGCATATTTTAATCTTCAAAATGAAGAACGAGATAGACAAGAACGAATTGCAAAGATGAAAAAATAAATGGCTACAAAAAAAGTAAATATAGATATTATCGCTAAAGATAAAACTCGTATGGCAATGCAAACTGCCACTAAAGGAGTTAACAATCTTAAAAATTCTGTATTTAATTTAAAAGTTGCTTTCGCCGCATTAGGTGGTGGGATTGTTGCAAGATCTTTTATAAATACTGCAAGAGATATTGAAAGATTACAAGTAAGATTAAAATTTTTATTTGGTAGTGTAGATGAAGGTGCAAAGGCTTTCGATAAGATGGCCAAATTTGCAAGTAAAGTTCCATTCTCATTAAATGAAATACAACAAGGTGCTGGTGTATTATCAGTAGTTTCTAAAGATGCAGATGAACTTGCAAAGATTATGGAAATCACTGGTAATGTTGCGGCAGTTACAGGATTAGATTTTAGAACTACATCAGAACAAATTCAAAGATCATTATCAGCTGGTATTAGTGCGGCAGATTTATTTAGAGAAAGAGGTGTTAGAGATTTATTAGGGTTCAAAGCTGGTGCTACTGTTACAGCAGAAGAAACAGCAGAAGCATTTGAAAGAGTCTTTGGTCCTGGTGGTAGGTTTGGTAAAGCAACAAATGATTTAGCAAAAACCTTTGATGGTGTTTTATCAATGATTGGCGATAAAATATTTTTATTTAAAAAAGCTACTATGGAAGCTGGTGCATTTGACTTCTTAAAATCTAATTTAATAGCAGTAGAAAATATTTTACAAAAAAACTTTGGTTCATTAGAGAAAGCGGCAGAATCATTTAGTGAAGCATTAGTAACTGCATTAAGAAAAATAATGTTAGGAACTGCAAGAGTTCTTGACATGATGAAACCTATATTTGATTTTTTTGCAGATTCAGTAAGAAATTTATTTTCTTTTATAAATATGCTTCCTCCTGAAATGAGAGCTATGGGTATTATAGGTTTTTTAATGTTAGGAAGTAAAACAAAATTATTAATCATAGCGATCGGTTCATTATTTGATGATATTAAAAATGCAATAAATGTTGGTTTAAAAAAACTTGGATTAGATTTAATTGATTTCGGAGGAATAACTGAAAGCACTGCGGAAATGATAAAAAAGTTTTTTAGTGCAGAAGATATTGATGTTTCAAAATTAAAAAGTGCTTTAGATACTGTAATTATAGGTACAGGACACATGGAACAATCCATGATCGATTATTTAGCAAAAGTTGATGAATTGATGAAACAAGAGGCAAGAGCAGATGAAGAATTAGCAAAATTTGCTCACTTACGAAAGTTAAGACAAATAGAAGCTCAAGATCAGTTAAAAAAAGAAAGAGATGAAGTTGGTATGTTAGAAAAAGCATACGAAGGATTTAGAGAGGGATTTGGAGAAGCTATGAAAAATGCTTCTGACGTAACTAAAAACTTTGAGCAAATAGGTAAAAACGCATTTAAGAATGTTACTGATGCTCTTACAAATTTTGTAATGACAGGAAAGCTATCAATAGAAGATTTAGCAAGAACTATTATAAAACAAATAGTAAATGCTTTAGTTGGCTCTGTGGTAAGTTCAGCTATGAAAAAAGCAAAAGAAATGTTTAAAATGGACGCAATTAAAAAAGCATTAATTAGTGTTTATGAGGGTGCTTTAAAAACTTTTGCATCTATACCTTTTCCATTTAACATTGCGGCAGTTGGTGCGTCACTTGCTTTTGGTATGGGATTAGTTAATAAAATAAAAGGTTTTGAAAAAGGTGGACGTCCAGCAGTTGGTCAGCCTGCGATAGTTGGGGAAGCTGGTCCAGAATTATTTATACCAGATCAAGCTGGTACTGTTGTGCCAAATAATCAATTAGGTGGTGGAAAACCTGTAACAGTAAATTTTAATATTAATACTGTTGATGCTAGAGGATTCAATGAATTATTAGTAAACAGTAGAGGTGTTTTAGTAAATATTATCAATTCAGCAGTTAATGAAAAAGGAAAGATGGCGGTAATTTAATATGAGTGGAGCTTTACCAAATACAAATTTTAACGCAATTAATTTTAAGAATACTCAAAAGACTTTATTTAGTGAAACTGATAGTGGCAAAACATTTAGGAGGCAAGTTCAAGGGCAAAGGTTTAGTTTTACAGTTTCATATCCTCCTATGAAAAGGTCGGAGTTTGCACCGATCATGGCATTTATAATGAAACAAAGATCGCAGAAAGAAAATTTTACAGTTACTTTACCAAGTTATTTTAATGCACAAGGTAATGAAACAGGCACTTTGTTAGTGAATGGTGCACACTCCTCGGCTGATACTACGATTGCCATTGATGGGTTTGCTAGTGATGGTGCTGGCAGATTAAAAGCTGGTGATATAATAAAATTTGCACATGATAAAGTATATATGGTGGTAGCAGATGTAACTTCCTCTTCAAATGCGGCGACTGTAACTATTGAGCCACCATTAAGAACTGCTTTATCTGACGATAGTTCAGTCACATACGATTCAGTACCTTTTACTGTACATTTGACTAGTGATGTACAAGAGTTTGAAACAACTCAAAATGATAATGACGGAAACCTTTTATTCCGATATGAGTTTGATGTTATTGAAAGTTTATAATGGCAAGAGGATTATCGAGTTCGGTAAAAACACAATTATCAACAGGAATTATTGATCCTGTAATTTTAATAGAAATAGGTTTTGCAACGCCGATATATTTAACAAATGCAAGTTTTGATTTAACATCTAGTGTATCAGGAACATCAAGAACTTATCTATCAAATGGTCATCTTCGTAGTATCACAGGAGTAAGTGAAACTAATCAACCTACAAAAAATTCTTTATCATTAAGTTTATCAGCAGTTGATCAAACTTATGTCTCAATCGCACTTAGTGAAAATATAATCAATGATGATGTTTATATTTATAGAGGATATTTAGACAATAATAATGATTTA
>Ga0208159_1000169_pt1 | contig 26725 bp, 29 predicted proteins | sample 9_EtaG_FD_184082 | JGI IMG/M metagenome (GOLD analysis project Ga0208159, IMG submission 184082) | Marine viral communities from the Subarctic Pacific Ocean - 9_ETSP_OMZ_AT15188 metaG (SPAdes) (version 2) | ecosystem: Environmental > Aquatic > Marine > Oceanic | place: Pacific Ocean | collected... | reverse complement strand
TCCGTTCATCCTATTGGGACGCATGAAACCTAAGCATGGAACGGGGCTTAGGTATTGAGGTTTAACCATGACTCAACTAGAACTACAAGCTCGTATCAAAGAGCAGAACATTTTAGAAAGAGAAATGAAACTTAAATATCGCGGCATCGCATACTACAAAACTTACAAGAATTAATTTAATGAAAACAATTGCACTAGCTCTCGCAGCCACCACATTAGCGTCTGCTCCTGCATCCGCTGGCGTTTACTTAAACGCTGAATCTAATGATGGATTCACAGGATCTGAATACACAGGAAGAACTGTTGACTTACACATTGGATATGAAGGTTCATTTAAGAAACTTGATTACTACATTCAAGGCGGTCCAGCATTCACTGCGGTTGCTGATGTAGATGGTAAAGAATCAGAACTATCTGGAAAGCTTGGAGGTACATGGAATGTATCTGAAAAGCTAGGTGTTTATGGTGAGTTCTCAGGTATCTCTAATGGAGATGAGGATAATAACTATGGCACAAAAATTGGAGCTAAGTATAGTTTCTAATGTCTCATCAATCAAAAGGTAATCCAGCTAAAGTGACTTCGTTCCGTCTTCAGACAGACGCACATCACAACAAGCCAGAGGAGCATAAAGAAGAAACTAAACCTAGTGAAAAAGATTAATGAATTATGGATAGTAGTCTTTATGGCTCTATCCTTTTTTATTTTGGTAGAGACAATGCACTTGAACTACCACAGGTCAGAGACACCTCAGTGTCGGATCTCTGACTGATTTGGCTTTTAGCCCTGTACGCAGGATACCTATTAGCCGTCTAGACGGTGGGATAGACCACAAACTTCGAATTAAAATTGTGCACGATGATGATTTATACATTCAATACATTTTAAAATATAGATAAATGGCACATCAAAATAGTAACGAGCCTTTAGCTGATTTAACGCGGCCAGGCTCGCTCAATGGTGCGTCCGATTCCAGAGCACTTCTACTTAAGCTGTTCTCTGGTGAGATGTTTAAAGGATTCCAGAACAATGCAATAGCAAGGGATCTTGTAATGAAGCGTACACTTAAAAATGGTCGCTCTTTACAGTTCATCTACACAGGTCGCACCAACGCCGAATTCCATGTACCAGGTCAATCAATACTTGGTAACAGTGATGGCGCACCTCCAGTAGCTGAGAAGACTATCACATGCGATGATCTCCTTATCAGTTCAGCTTTCGTTTACGAGTTAGACGAAACACTTGCTCATTATGAGCTTCGTGGAGAGATCTCTAAGAAGATCGGCTACGCTTTAGCTGAGAAATATGACCGCCTAATCTTCAGAGCTGTGACTCGTGGAGCTAGAGCTAAGTCACCTGTGATGAAGAATAACTTCGAAGAGCCAGGTGGAACTCAGATTCGTGTAGGTACTAACGCACAAGCATCTGATGCTTATGTTCCTGCATCGCTAATCAATGCGTTCTATGACGCTGCAGCTGCAATGGATGAGAAAGGTATTAGTTCTGATGGACGTGTAGGTGTTCTTAACCCACGCCAGTACTATGAACTTATCCAACAGGTAGGTGATAACGGTCTAGTTAACAGAGACTCACAAGGTACATCCCGTCAAAAGGGAAATGGAATCGTAGAGATTGCAGGCATTAAGATCTTCAAGTCTATGAACATTCCATTCTTCTCCAGCTACGGTACTAAGTTTGGATCTGCATCAGCTACAAACCCTGGTATTACTGATCCTGGTAATAAAGGTGATTTCGTATCTGAAGATGTTGAAGATGCACGTAACTCTGTTACTGGTATCAACAACGAATATGGTCAAGCTTCTAACTTTGCTAATTCTTGTGGATTAATATTCCAGAAAGAAGCTGCAGGTGTTGTTGAGGCAGTTGGTCCACAGGTTCAAGTAACAAGTGGAGACGTATCAGTAATATACCAAGGTGATGTAATCCTTGGTCGTTTAGCAATGGGTGCGGATTATCTTAATCCTGCAGCTGCTGTTGAACTATATGCAGGTACTGCTACACCTCCAGCACAGTTCGGTACAGTTCAAACTGCAACTAACAACGCTGGTTATCAGTAAACAATATTTTACTTACACAATGGGAGGCTTCGGTCTCCCTTTTTTTTTATTCATATACACATGACTATTCCCACAACAGTTGACACCGATACAGAACTATCCGCAGTGAATTCAATACTGGGAGCTATCGGTCAGTCACCAGTAACAACACTAAACTATGAGAATCCAGAAATAGGATTTATCTATAACATACTGACCGAAGTCAATAAAGACGTACAGAATGAAGCTTGGGTATTTAATACAGAATACAATGTAGAGATATCTCCAGATACTTCAAAGAATATAACTATTCCAAATAATGTTTTAAGATATGATTTACATGAAGATAATATCTACAGGAATAAGAACTTAGTAAGAAGAAACGGTAAACTTTGGGATACCATTAATCAAACTGATGAATTTGATAATGCTTTACACCTTGATATAACTTGGCTTTGGGCTTTTGAAGAACTACCAAGTGCATTTAAAAGATACATAATATCTAGAGCTTCAGTTAGAGCTGCGACTCAGTTAGTAAGTAACCCACAACTTGTACAACTACTACAACAACAAGAAGCATTAACAAGAGCTACTTGTGTTGAGTATGAATGCAATCAGGGTGATCATTCTTATATGGGATTTCCTGATAAGAGTAGCTATAGAACATATCAACCATATACAGCACTGCAAAGATGACGAGTATTACACAACAAATACCTAATTATGTTGGAGGTATATCACAACAGCCTGACGAATTAAAAGTACCTGGACAAGTTAGAACAGCTAAGAATGTAATACCTGATGTCACCCATGGTCTATTAAAGAGACCTGGAGGTAGGTTGATTGGTAGTGCGTTAAGTGCTTATACAACTGATAGTAAGTGGTTTCATTACTATAGAGATGAGACAGAGCAATACATAGGACAAATAAGAAAGTCAGATGGTGAGTTAAAGATGTGGAGATGTAGTGACGGTCAAGCTATGACTGTTAATTATGACTCAGGCACTGCAACAGCTTTAAAGTCCTACTTAACACATACAGCTGAACAAGATATACAAACCCTTACTCTTAACGACTATACCTACTTAACTAATAGGACTAAGACTGTTGCTATGTCTGCAACAGTTGAGCCTGCTAGACCACCAGAAGCATTTATAGAGTTAAAGAAAGTTGCTTATGCTAGTCAGTATTCAGTTAATATATTTGACACTACTACAACTACAGAAGTTAAAACTGCGACAAGGATTAAGGTTGCTTCATCTTCTTTAGATTCTGATAGTAATTGTCCTAATGTTGGGACAGAAATTCTTAAAGTTGGAACAGATAATCAAGATTTAACAAATGTAAAACAAAAAATTAAAGTTTCTCTTGCAACAATTGGACAAAGTAGTGCCGACAATTTTTTTGAAGACGATGCAACAAGAGCATATTCATTAATTTATGTACCACCTGCTTGGGTAGTAAATACTTATTATCAAACGGGTGATCTTGTTCAAGGTGAATCAGATAATTCAAGAATTTACAAAAGAACAGGATCTGCTATTACATCAAGTGGAACAGTACCTGATCATGATTCAGGAGAAACAGATGGTTGGACGGCAATAACTACAACTACTTATACAGCTAATTCAGATGTATCTAGTACTCAATTATATGGAGGTCAAGCTTGTATTGAAATAGCAGATTCCAGAGAAATAGATTCAAAAGCAGATTTAGATCTTACTGTAGCTGCATGGTCAACAGGTAATGGTGCACACTTTCCTTTTGAAATAGACAGTACAACTTGGGATGGAACGTACGCAACATTAACTTATGTTTGGAAAAATAATGGTGATTATTCTGATCACATTAGTCGGTTAATATTTAGAAGAACAAATGGAACCACGCATACTATTGGTGGTAACAATGTTTCGTCAGCTACTGATGGTGCGTTATCAACAAGTAATGGTAAATTAGCAATTTCAAGAATTGGTTGGGGTGGTAATGATGTATTACCAGCAGGTAGAGCTGATCTATACTTTAGACTTACGAATACTGGTCAAGCTGTACCAGATGCTACAGGTGATAACTATAGCTGTAGATATACAACAACTGTAGATCTATTACATGGTGGAAGTGGTTGGGAACCTGGAGATAAAATTCAAATTAGAATGAAAGGAGGGGTATATGTTTTAGAAGTAGAGGAAACGAGTATTTCTAAAGTACAAGCTAATCTTGGTTTAATCAGACCTACTCCTACTTCATTTGATACTAAAACAACAGTTACTGCTGAAAGTATTCTTGGTGCTATTAGAACAGATATAGCAGCTCAATCAGCTTTTGCTGATGCTGATGTACAACAGATAGGTAATGGTATTTATATCACCAGATCATCAGGAACCTTTAATATTTCAACACCAGTTAGTGAACTATTAAATGGACTATCAAGTGAAGTAAAAGATGTAGGTGATTTACCTAAACAATGTAAGCATGGTTATGTCGTTAAGGTAGCTAATAGTGAAGCTGAAGAAGATGATTACTATGTAAAATTCTTTGGTAATAATGATAGAGATGGTGATGGTGTATGGGAGGAATGTGTAAAGCCTGGAGATAATACAACGTATGATTCAGCTACCATGCCTATTCAAATTGTTAGAGAGGCTAACGGTACATTCACTGTTAAACAAGTTACATATGATCCGGCACAAGTTGGTGATACATCTGATAATGGGACAAACCCTAGAGCTTCATTTGTAGGTAAAACAATTAACAAACTACTATTCTTTAGAAATAGACTTGTCATGCTAAGTGATGAGAATGTGATTATGTCTAGACCTGGAGACTTCTTTAACTTTTGGGCTAAGTCAGCTATCTCTTATACAGCTACAGATAACATTGATATATCTTGTAGTTCTGAGTATCCAGCTATTGTTTATGATGGTTTACAGGTTAACTCTGGTCTAGTTTTATTCACTAAGAATCAACAGTTTATGTTGACTACAGATAGTGATGTCTTAAGTCCACTAACTGCAAAGATAAATTCACTATCTTCTTATAACTTTAACTTTGAAACTAATCCCGTATCACTTGGTACAACCGTAGCCTTCTTAGATAACGCTGGTAAATATACACGTTTCTTTGAGATGACTGCTGTACTTAGAGAAGGTGAACCAAACGTATTAGAACAAAGTAAAAACATATCAAAGCTATTCCCCAACAACATAGATCTAATTGCTAACTCAAGAGAGAACTCAACTATATTCTTTGCTACTAAAGGTACTAATAAACTGTATGGATTTAGATATTATTCAACAGGAGAAAGACGAGTACAACAAGCTTGGTTTGAATGGGAGTTAAGTGGAACTATAGAGCACATAGCTATGCTTGATGATGCGTTGTATGGGATCGTTGAAAATATAGTTAACGATAAAAGTTTTACTGGTAATGGAAGTATCACTTCATTTGATACAGAATGGACTCCGATGCCAACTTTATCTAAGCTTAATGTCCAAGTAAATGGTATTGATCAAACATCTGGTTTCTCATTAAGTGGTTCTAGTATTGTCTTTACATCTGCACCTGCTAATAATTCAACAATTAGAGTTTATGAACCTAGATCAGTGATGCAGAAGTTCAGCCTTAAGTTAGATGATAACTCTCATACTATTGTTGAAGATGAGACTTATAGGGTTCACTTAGATAATGCTAAGACTTTTGCTTATACCAACCTAACGTATGTAGCTGATGGAGACTATACAAAGCTAGATCATACTGCTGCTGACTTTAGTGGTTCAGGACAGCTATATGCTGTTGCTGTATCTACAAGTACAGATAAGGAGTTTAATGGTCTTCTATCTAAGGTAACTACATTTGATGACAGCGGTACAACTAAGGTAAAGATCCCTGGTAACTGGACTACAAGTACTGCAGCTAAAGCATTCAATGTTGTCCTTGGTTATGACTTTGATATGGAAGTTGAGTTTCCAACTATCTATGTAACACAACAAGAAGGAGAACGTTTTAAATCTGATATACAAAGCTCACTTGTTTTACATCGTATAAAGATGAGTTTAGGTCCAACAGGTGTCTATAACACAACTTTAAAACGTATTGGTAAACTTGATTATAACGAGACTTTTGAATCAGTCATGGCTGATGCTTATACAGCTAACACGGTAGGTATAGATAAAGAACAAATAGCTACATTACCTGTATATGAAAAGAATACAAACCTAACACTTACCCTTAAATCCACTCATCCATCACCAGCAACATTGTATTCAATGAACTGGGAAGGAGACTATACAAATAAATATTATAAACGTGTCTAAATTCATTCACCCCATTACGTTAGAGGCTGCCAAAGAGGTGGCTTCTAACCTACGCCCAGAAGACCGTAGAGAGGTCGAAGAGGGTTATGGTATAGATGCAACAGAAGCACTGCTAGATGCAGTTCAGAAGCCCTCCTGTGTGTACTTCACGGTGCCTAACGGCAAGACTGCCGGTATGGCTGGAGTAGATCCTGGAGGTCAGGTCTGGATGCTATGTACACATGCTATCCATGACTACCCAATAACGTTTGCTAGGGAAGCTAGACGTTATGTAGAAAGACAACCCGATAAGTTGCTGTGGAATGTCGTTGACAAACGAAATACAGTCCATCTAAAGCTACTTAAATTCCTTGGATTCAAGTTCTTACGTGAAGTTGAGTTTGGTCCAAACAAATTATCCTTTATAGAGTTTTGCCGTGTGTTTAGGAGCGCAACAAAGGGCTGCTAACAGAGCAGCTAAAAGAGATTATGAAATGCAACTTCAGCAAAGAGAAGCTGATTGGATGCAACAACTTTCATTAGCTGGAGCTGAACGAGTTCAATTTGATATTGGTACTACCAATGTTAATCTTGCTCAGGATCAAGCTAACCAAGCACTACAGGAACAACGTAATGCTTTGATTAGTGAATCAATGCAAGCTGATGAATCTAACTGGAAACAGTTCTTACAAAATAGCCAATACTCACAACTATCTGCTAGTGGTAGAACAGGTAGATCAGTTGAAAGAGTAGGTGTAGCTGATTTAGCAGATTATTTATCTAAAGGTTCTAGAGCTGCTTATGCACTAACTCAGAATGAGTATGCAATGAAGCAAGGTGGTAAGGCAGTTAGAGATCAAGCTAAAGCTGATAAACAACAACTATTTGCAAATGTTATGTGGCAGAAACAACCTGGATTTGAACCACCTAAACCTGTATATGGAAACGTAGCTATGGCTGCTTTAACTGATGGATTGAAAATAGCAAGTTCTGTCGTTCCATTATTACCAAGCTAATGACTAATTCATATAGACCAATACCAGCACCTGACTACGTTTCAGGGCTGACATCACAGTACAGAAGAGATTCACAGAACCTAGCTAACTTACAAAATGCTATGCGTCGTAATGACAAGCGTAGAGTTCAAGTGGCTGGTCAAGGGATGGAATTGATAGGAGCTTTAGCTAATTTCTCAACAACAGCAATGGCTAAGTATCAAGAGATTAAACAGAATAAAGAAACAGAACGTCAAGGTGAGTATTTAAAACAACTAAAACAAGCAGGTATAACAGCACCAGATATTAAATTATTTAGAGACAATGCCTATAAGTTAAAAGAGGAAGGTATTGAAGAATCTAAATTAGAAAAAAGATTAGACCCAATAAAAAGAGAGGTACTTAGTTCAATTACTAAGCCAGCTGATATAGTTTTCCTTTCCGAATATGCGGCAAGTGAAGCAAAGTTAAATTTAGCTGGAGATTGGGAAGCAAATAAAAGTAAAATAGGATGGGATAACGCTCTACCTTCCCATATAAGACAAGGAAAAATTAATGAATATTTGTATGGTCAAGGTGATGTAAAAGGTTTCTACGATCGTTATGGTTTATTAGATGCGTCAGGAGAGTTATTAGTTGATAGTAAGTTGTTTGATGAATCTGATGAATTCTTTTCTACATTAAATAATAAAGCTGCTAAAGAAAATAGTGCAGCTAGAGATGCCTTACTTCAAGAACAAAGAAACCTAACACTAAAAAACCATATACAAACTGGTAGTGGAGGTAAGCATTTTGTAGGTGAGCTTAAATTATTAGGTAAAGAATATTCAGATGGAGATTTTAAAGCAGGTTTGCAAATTGCAAAACCTATAATGAAAAAAAGACTATTAGCAGCTTTAGCTAATAATGATATTTCAGTAGATGATTTAAACAATCTACTAGATGATGAAGTAGGACGTGGAGATACAGTTGGGGAATTACAAGATCTTTATTTCAATGATAAAGATAGAGATGATTTTAGCAAAGCAATTCAAGCCAAAAGGATTGAACAGTCTGAAGCAATAGATAAGAAAAATAAAGCAGATAAAATAATAACTGAAGAAACATCTATGGATACAGCTGACTCTTTTATAACTGAAGGAAAAATAGATGAAGCTAAAACTGAACTAAATAATGCCTATACTGCCTTATATGGAAAAGGTATTAAAAGCACAAAACTAGAACAGAAGATAGCTAGTTTAAATTTCACAACTGAAAACCTCAATGCAGAAAGAAAAGAACTCCAAGCAAAGCTATTAGATTTTCAGCTATCTTCAGAAGAATTAAACCAAGCCTACTACCCTAATCAGGTTGAGTTTCGTGATGAAGTAGAAAAGCTTGAAAGAATTAAAAACACTGTTGAATATAAAAACAATCAGAAATCTATTAAAGCTTTAATGCAATCAGAGTTAATTGTATCTGGTAATGATAGTTTCTTTAGAGGTTATGGTGCATCTATACATGCAGACTTAGAGAGAAGGTACAGAAAAAACATTCTTATGAATGGTGCTACACCTGCAGAAGCTGCAGCTGAAGTAGAACAGCACTACAAAATAAATGGTGGTGGTATTAAGGGTACTGGTGACGGGCTGTTGTATTCATATAATACAGACACTGATAGTCATAGTACTTATGGTAAGCAACTTGGTGTGAATGTTAAAATTCTAAGTCTTAAAAATAAAAAAGCTAATATTAGAAACCAATTTAAATCAGGTAAAACTTCTGATGAAATAACTTTCTTTACTAAGGGTGAGGTTAAAAATATCATTGATGATTACAATGAAAATGGTAAATTAAATGATCTTGCTAGAGCTACTTTAGAAGGTGTTAAGGATCAAATATCTATAATTAATGCTACAGCTAAGAAATACGGTATAGAAGATGAGATTGAGGAACCAGAAGCACAGAAAGAGTTCATAGATAACCTTACCCCTAAAGATAGAACTCTGGTTAACTACAAAGGTTTAGAAAATCTTGACTCTGAAATAATACTTCGAATGTTACAGCCTCGCATATTACGACCTTTCATAAAATAATAAACAAATGGAACTTGAACCTACGGGAGATGGTTCAATTTCTGTAGATCTTACAAATGAAGAAATAGAAGCCTTAACCTCAAATACTTCAGATGTTATAGACCAATTACAGAATGAGAACCAAACTGCAACTGAAGAAGTTGTTTCAGAAGAACAAAACAACGAGCCTTCTACGGAAGTCTCAAAAGATCAAAACCCTACATTTGCTGAAAGTTATAACGAACAGGCTGGAGACTTTGATGTAAGTAATCCAGTTAAAGCTTTAGAAAATGCTCCTAACTACCCTGCAGCAATGGGTCATGGAGTTGTTAATGCTGGTATAGATATAGTTAATTTAGCTATACCTGATAAATATGACATACCACGACTACCAGAATATGAAAGCAAAGTAGGACAAGCTTTAAGTGACATATCAGGTATTGTCATTCCTTCACTTGGCTTAAGAGGTGCATTAGTAAAGAGAGGAGCACAGGCACATGCTGCTGGACAAGCTGCACCTTGGTTACAGAGATTAGGTAATAAAGCTTCCTTTGCTTGGTTTGCAAAGTTTGGAGCTGATGTTGGTACTGGAGCGTTAGTCGATTGGGCTGTTAAACAGAACCAAAGAGATGATAATGCTACAGGTATGTTAAAGAAGTTCTGGCCAAAAACTTACCAATTTATACCTAACTCCATAGCAACAAACGATAAAGATACACCTGATCAAAAAAGATCTAAGAACTTAAACGAAGGTGCAATCTTTAATGTATTCTCAAGTATTATTGAAGGTTCTGCTTATCTTCTTAAAGCTCAAAAAAGCTTAACTAGAACTACTAAATTTGTAGCTTCTGAACCTTCAGCACAAAAGAAACTAGATCAACTAACTAAAGATAAATTCACTGACGTTAAGTTCTCTGATAATCCTATTGAAGACTCTGTTCTACGGAATGAAGCAAGGAAACAAGATGACTTAGATAAGTTAGGAATGTATTTTCAGAGTAAAAATGATCAATTAAAAGCTGAAGCTAAAGAGTTACTAGATCAACCTTTAGAAGATATTCCTGATGATCAATTACTTGATTTAGTAAAAAAAGCTGCTGAAGAGAATCCTGATAAAATAAGTCCAGAGAATTTAGCTAGATTAAATAAGAACTTAGAAGAAGCTGGTCAACCTCTTCTAGGTGTAGACGATGCCTTCAGTCAGAACGAAACTCTTATCCGTACAAAAGATCCTGATGGTGTATTAGGTGCAGCTGTTGATGCAGCTCGTATTGCTAATAACATTGATTCAACCTATGGACGTGTAGGTAGTGTTGTTACTGATGCTTTCCTTAAGTTTGGATTAGAAACAAAGAACAAAACAGAAAGAGTTCTTATCAAATCATTAGCTGAAGAAATAAAGAATGGAGGTAAATACTCCAAAGAATTAGCTAGTGGTAAGAAAGTAACTGAAGCTGAAATTGAAAGTGCTGGTAATGCTTTAGTCGAAATACTTGCAGATCCTCGGATGCAACCAGGGGACATGATGAAAGTATTAGACGAATTCAAACAAACCATTGAAGGTAGTTCTATCAAGATGGTTGGTAAGAAGGGTATGAGGGGTGTTAATAAAGCTCTTAAGGTATTAAAAGATGAGATATTTGACCTTGATTCACAGAAAGCTAGAGCTTATTTAGTAACTTCATTAGGTGGTCAAGTAGCTGATATAGCTGAAGGTGTTCGTCTAATGGATGACGCTGTTGTACAGCAAAGAGCTATTGAACAAATAGCTGATCGTCTTGAATATCTAATGGTAGAGAAGGGTTTAGCAGGGTATGAATGGGGTTCTTATGGTAAAGCTTTATCTGAGTTCAACAAAGAAGGAAGAAAGAATGCTGGTGCTTTAAAGGAAATGGCTGCAACTGCAGGTGATGATCTTAAGGCTAAGTTAGAATTTGACCTTATACCTAGTGCTAAGAACTACTCAAACACTCTTAAAGAAGTAGCTGCTAATAATCCAGGCTTCTTAAAAGCTTTCCAATTAGCTAATGAGCTAACAGATGGAGATGTAGATGGTCTATATAAGCTCAATACCTTTGTTAATAACAAACTACATATATTTAAGAAAGCAATAATTGATAAGAACCCAGAAACACCATCAATTATTAACAGAGCATTCCTATCAAATATCTATAACTCAGTTTTATCTGCTATAGCTACACCTTTGAAAGCTGCTGTAGGTAACTTTGGTGGGTTAACCGCTAGACCTATATCACAGATTGTAGGAGCAACCATTAATAGAGATTGGCATACGTTAAATAAAGCTAGATGGTCTCATTTTTCATTAGATGACACGTTACAGCAAAGTCTAAATCATATGACTTTAGTCTTTAAGAAAGCTTCTACTGATCCTTATAAAGTCAGTTATGTAATGCGTGATGATATAGCTGTTATGAATGAAGAAAGCTTAGCTGTACTTAAAGAGTATGGTAGAGCTGCTGCTGAAAAAGGAGAGGATGGTGTTAATGCTTTACTTCATGTATATGAAGACTTAGAAGCATTAGCAGTTGATCCAGCTTTACGTCTAGGTGCTAACAGTATGACTGCACTTGATGGATTTTCAAGATCCGTCACTGCTAATGCTGAAGCTAAAGCTAGAGCTTTTGATGAACTTACATCTCAAGGTGTAGAAATAACTCCCGAACGATTACGTGAGGTATCAGAGAAGATCTACAAACAGATGTTTGATAAGAATGGAATGATCAACGATGAAGCTGTTGAATATATTAATAGTGAAATAGCTTTAAACCTTGATAGTCCCTTAGTTGATGGAATTAATAAGCTACTTGATAGATATCCTGTCATCAAACCTCACTTCTTATTTCCTAGAACTTCTGCAAACATACTACAAACATTTGGTAGATATAGTCCAATGGGTGTGTTTTCAGGTGAGTATCAGAAGCTGTTTGGTTTTAATGGTATGAGAACTATAGATAGCTTCTCTCCAACTGAAATAAAAGAAATACTTGATTCAAGGAAAATACCATTTGATAACAACTTTATGAATAGCTTCAAAGCTGTAAGAGCTGAAGTTAGAGGTAAAGTTGCTATTGGTACAATTCTGACTTCAGCTGTTCTTGCAAGAGTACGTTCTGGAGGTTTGAGAGGTAATGGTCATTTTGATAAGAGTCGTCAAAAAGTAAGAAGAGCTGTTGGTTGGAAAAGAAAAACATTCCAAGGGTTAGATGGTGGATGGTATGACTATGAATGGATGGGTCCATTAGGTGATTGGATGGCATTAGTAGTTGATGTGTCTGATCATATGGATCTACTAAGTTCTACTCAACAGGAGCATATGTTTGCCAAGCTTATGTATGTTGCAGCTGCATCATTTACTAATAAATCAGTATTATCTAATATTGAACCTTTAAACGATATCCTTCAATCTAACGGTAGTGCTGCTAAGAGATGGTTAGCAACCTTTGGTAACTCCACATTACCTATGTCTGGTTTTAGAAACGAGATAGGTAGAGTTATGAATCCTGCTTTAAGAGAAATTAAAGATGACTTAGGTGATGCTATACGAAATAGAAATAACTTCCTTGATATCGTTGATCCTCAAGGTGCTTTACCTGAGAAATATAACTTCATTAATAATAAGAAAGTAGGTTATCCAGAGGACTTCTTTGTAAGAGCTTGGAATGCTTATAGCCCAATGAAGAGACATGATGACTTAACTCCAGAAGAACAATTCTTAGTTGATATTGAATTTAACGTCAACCCTCAAACTAATATGAGTTCAGGTGGTGTTGAATTAACTAACACTGAGAGAAGTGAGATATGGAGCAAAATGGGTGAACTAGGTACTTTTAAGAAAGAACTACAAAAGATAATGAGATATTCTAATAAACTAGAACACAATGGTACTAAAGGATATATCAATATCTTAAAAGAGATTAGACGTGGAGGTCTTAGTAATGAAGCCATTGAAACTGAATCCTTTGAACGTATCTATCCAATGATTAGAACTGCTTATAACAAAGCAAAGAAACAAGCTGAAGCACTACTACCAGAGGAAATGAGAACTGAAATCAAGGTACGTGAATATGAAGCACGTGTTAAAAAAGAGTTCTCGGAAAAAGGTCAAGTAGATAAGTCTACTGAAATGGCTTACCCAGAGTACATATTACCGAATAGATAACCCACCTTCCACCAGATACAACTAACAAAATGAACAAATGCCAGCAACCTATAAGGAAAACGGCGGGAGTGTAAATGGATCTAATAAAGTATTTACTTATGATTTCCCGACCCTACAAACTGAAGATGTAAAAGTTTCTCTTAACGGAGTAACGCAAGCAACAACTAAATATACGGTATCACTTTCTCCTGCTAACATTACTTTCAATAACACCAGTGTTGATAGTTCAGTTCAGGAATCAGACGGTTCTCCCAAGAGTGGAGTTACTGTAAGGGTTTATAGAGAAACAACTGTTGGTAAAACAACAGGTGATGAAGACCCTAAAGCTGTATTTGCAGCTGGATCATCAATACGTGCAAGTGACTTAAATGCCAACGTCGAACAAGCTCTCTTTGGTATTCATGAATTACAAGAGCAAGGTTCAGGAGCAAGTTACTCAGTAGGAGATGGAGGTCTCACTGAAAAAAACTTTACTAGCGCTCTAAATACAAAACTAACTGGTATAGAAGCTAGTGCTACAGCAGACCAGACAGCTAGTGAGATTAGAACACTTGTCGAAAGTGCCAGCGATAGCAACGTATTTACTGACGCTGATCATACAAAACTAAACGCTATAGAATCTAATGCTACAGCAGATCAAACAGCAGCAGAGATAAGAACCTTAGTTGAATCAGCTACTGATAGTAATGTTTTTACAGATGCTGATCATACAAAACTAAATGCAATAGAAGCTTCTGCTACTGCAGACCAGACAAATGCAGAGATAAGAGCAGCTGTGGAAGCAGCTTCAGATTCAAACGTATTTACTGATGCTGACCATACAAAATTAAATGCTATAGAAGCTTCAGCTACAGCTGATCAAACAGGAGCAGAAATTAAAACTGCTTATGAAGCTGAATCAAATACTAATGCTTATACAGATGCAGAAAAAACAAAGCTTAGTGGTATAGCCACTTCAGCTAATAACTATTCAATATCTTCTGACTTATTAGATGAAGATAATATGGCTACTAATTCTGCTACTAAGGTACCTAGTCAGCAATCAGTAAAAGCTTATGTAGATGCTAATGGTGGTGGAATAAGTAATGTTGTAGAAGACACCACTCCTCAGTTAGGTGGCAACTTAGATGTTCAAGCTAGTGAGATTACTACAAGCACAACTAACGGTAATGTCAAACTTACACCTAATGGAACTGGTTTATTAGAAGTTAAAGGTAATACCAATCCTGGTACTATCCAACTAAATTGTGAGAACAATAGTCACGGTGTAAAAATTAAAGGACCAGCCCATAGTGCGGCTGCAAGTTATACATTAACCCTTCCTAATACAGATGGTTCTGCTAACCAAGTACTAAAAACTGATGGTAGTGGAAATTTAGATTGGGTTGCTCAAACTACAGATACCAATACACAATTATCTAACGCAGAAGTTAGAACTGCTGTAGAAGCTGCTTCAGACTCTAATGTATTCACTGATTCTGATCACTCTAAGTTAGACGGTATAGAAGCCAATGCAGACGTAACTGACGCAACAAACGTCAATGCCGCTGGTGCAGTAATGAACTCTGACCTAGATGGTAAGGGTGAATTATTAGTAGGTGATGGTTCAGGAGATCCAAGTGCTTTAGCTGTAGGTACAAATGGATATATTTTAAAAGCTGATAGTAGTACTGCTACTGGTTTAACTTGGGCTGCCGCAGGAGCTGGTGGAGATGTCAACCAAAATGCTTTCTCTAATTTTGCTGTTAGTGGACAAACAACAGTAGCGGCTGATTCAGCAACAGACACAGTAACTTTAGTTGGTGGAACGAATGTCACCATTACAACTAATGCTACTAATGATGAGATTACGTTTACTTCTACTGATACCAATACAACCTACTCAGTAGGTGATGGCGGTCTTACTCAAAATAACTTTACTAATACTTTAAAAACAAAGTTAGACGGTATAGAAGCTAGTGCAACAGCCGATCAAACCAATGCAGAAATTCGAGCCGCTGTTGAAGCAGCTTCTGATAGCAATGTATTCACTGATGCAGATCACACTAAGTTAAACGCAATAGCAGCTAGTGCTAATAACTATGTCCACCCTAATCACTCTGGAGAAGTTACTTCAACAGCTGATGGTGCAACAGTTATTGCAGATAATATTGTTGATGAAGCTAATTTAAAAGTAAGTAATTCACCTACTAATGGTTATTTTTTACAAGCTCAATCAGGTAATACTGGTGGTTTAACTTGGGCTGCTGCTTCTGGTGGTGTATCAGATGGCGACAAAGGTGATATAACAGTAAGTTCATCTGGTGCTACTTGGACTATTGATAACGATGCTATCACCAATGCAAAAGTAGCTGATGACGCTATAGGAGTTGCTGAACTTTCTGCTACTGGTACTGCAAGTTCATCTACATACTTACGTGGTGACAATACTTGGTCTACTGTTAGCGGTGGTGGTGGTGGCCTTAGCTCAGACGGACAAGGAAACACAGTTGGAGGTAGTAACGCTGGAGGTAGTTTTAGTGGTACTTCTGCTACAAATAACACGCTAATTGGACAAGATGCTGGAGCTGCTATTACTACGGGCGATAATAATATGTGCCTTGGACATGATGCTGGTAAGGCTATCACTACAGGTAGTAGCACAATATGTATTGGTAATGGTGCTGGAAAGGGTGTTACAACTTCAAATTACCAAGTTTTTATAGGTGATGATGCTGGTGCTGCATATACGACTCAAAACCCGTGGGGAGCTGGTGCAGTATGTATAGGATTTTTCGCAGGTCGTGCTTCAACTGGAAGTAACATAGTTGCTATCGGTGCTGAAGCTTTAAGGAATCAAAACCCAGCAAGCCACTTTGTAGCAATAGGAGGTGCAGCAGGTACTCAAAATGGAGGTGCCTATAACACCGCTATTGGTTCTAGTGCCTTAGCTCAGGGAAATGACGGTGATAATGGTAATTCAGCACATAATACTGCTATAGGTTATTTTGCTTTAAAAGGAGATACTTCAGACAGTTCAGGAAACTATTGCACAGCAGTAGGATCTGAAGCTTTATGTGCTAGAGCTGGAGGAGATCAAAATACAGCAGTAGGTAGAAAAGCAGGTTACGCACTTACAACTGGAGGTACTAATACTTTCATAGGGGAAAGTGCAGGTGATGCTTTAACTACAGGATCTAACAATCTAATATTGGGTCATGATGCAGCGGCTAGTGCGGTAACTGTTTCTAATGAGATAACTTTAGGTAATACAAATATAAGCAAATTCAGAATACCTGGACTTAATTTTGTAATTAAAGATAGTACAGCTACTGATAACTATGTATTAACACTAGATGCAAACGGTGAAGCTGGTTGGGAAGCAGCAGCAGGAGGAGGAGGAGGAGGACTTAGTTCTGACTCTGGTGAAAACACTGTAGGCGGTACTAACGCTGGAGATGCTATATCAGTAAACGTATCTGGTGGTTCAGGTGTAAGAAATACTGTTTTGGGATATGACGCTGGTACTAATTTAACAGATTCTATTGATAATACTTTCATAGGATGGCGAGCAGGTAAGACTTTTACTGATGGAAATAGGAACACCATTATTGGTGCGTATGCAGGACAAAATGCAAACAGTGGGATTAGTTCAAATACCTTTATTGGTCATTCAGCAGCTCAGAATCACGGTAATGGAAGTCAAAACGTAGCTATTGGTGCTAATACTTTAGAAAACAGTACAGCTTGGTCAAACATTGCTATAGGTAATACCGCAGCTCAAAGCAATACATCAGGAACCAGAGGTACATTTATTGGAAGATATGCTGGTCATCAAAACACTTCAGGAAGTTATAACTTTTGTGCGGGTTACTATGCAGGGGCTGATGTCACAACTGGATCTAGTAACACGTTTATTGGAGACCAAGCTGGACATACAGGAACAAATAATCTTACAACTGGATCTAACAACACTTTAATAGGTGCTAATGCCGCAGCTAGTTCAGCAACAGTTTCTAATGAAATAACTATTGGGGATAGCAATGTTGCAACCCTACGTTGTCAAGTAACAAGTATTACTGCACTTTCAGATAGAAGAGATAAGACAGATATTAATACTTTAGATCTAGGATTAGACTTTATTAATTCTCTTAAACCAGTCAAATTTAAATGGGATTCAAGAGAAGGAATAGCAAAAGATGGAACTTATGAAGCAGGTTTTATTGCACAAGATTTCCAACAAGTACAACAAGATAATGATGCTGATTATCTAGGTTTAGTCATGGATAATAATCCAGATAAACTTGAAGCCACACCTGGCAAATTGATACCTATTCTTGTAAAAGCAATACAGGAACTCAAACAAGAAATTGAATTATTAAAAAACTAAAAATGGAAACCATCCAAGAAAAAGCTAACAACTTAATACAAGAAAGAAATCAACTCATTGCTAGATTTAACGAAATAAATGGAGCACTAAAACTTTTAGATGAACTCGCTAAAGCAGAGAATGAGAACACAATTGAAACAGAACAAACTACAGAAGAGGAGTCTTAATTATGGCTGAACGTACAACTGACGAAGTGGCAACTATCTTCACTAATGCTGGAGATAGCGTTACAGTAATCAACACACTTGCTGCTCTTTCTTCTCAAACAGACGCTCAAAAAGAAGAAATCAAACGCAACGTAGAACACCTTGAAATTATCAAGGCTTATAAGAAAGAAGACGGTACAACAAGTATTTGGGGAAGTGAAGATTTCTCCGCACAGGATGCAGCAGTTACTTTAGGGAAATCTAAGTATTAAAATATATCTACCTAGAGCAACACTACCTAAACCTGATGCTCTTTACTTCAAACCTCCAACAGCTCGGATACCATCGTATAAACCAATGGTTATACCTCCGAGTGACTTGGAGGCACCTGAAGATGTCAAGGAAGAATCTACAGAACAGCAAGAGCCACCCAGTTTAAAAATTCCAGTTCTAGATATAAAGATGCCAGTACCTGAGACAGCGGTTGTAGTGACTGCTGTTACTACTGCTGTTGTAGCGGTAGCAACTACTTCAGTTACTTCATCTTTATTTGAACCAATTAAAAAGAAAGTTCAAAAACAACTTCAATCTAAAATTGATAAATGGAAGGAAAAGAGGAAAGCCCGAAAAAAAACCTCCTCACCAAATTAAAAGATGCAGCAGAAGATACTGAACACCATATTCAGGTGCTTGGTACTTTTGTTCGTCTTGGTGTGGTGGTTTGGTCGGGCTTTATTTGAGGGTCATAACCTTAAATTATGTTGATATACCTATGGTTAAGAAATCTGGTAACTCAGATATAACTTTTGTAGCTTCGGTCTTTACTGGAGCCTTAGCAACATTCGGTTTAACCACTGGTAATAAAAACGGCAACGGTAAAACGGTTGATTGTCCAATGGCAAAGAAAAAAGAAACATGAAAAAATGGCTAGTACTCTTATTACTGGCATCACCCACAGCAGCAAGAGCAGAATTAGTAACCCCAAATTTCACTCAGGGTTCGATGAACAGTACAACCACGACTACTCAAGAAATTGTGGAGGAAATAACGACAACTACTTACGGGTCAGCTTTGAACAAGTGGAGTGGCGAAAACATAACTCATACTTCAGCTTCTTCAGGAGGTTTAGCCGACTCAGATTCAATCTACACCTTACACACAGCTGGAGATCCCTTCTCACTAGAAGTGGTATCAAGAGCAGCAAGTCAGGTGTTATCCGTAGAAGTAATAGACAGAGAAATAGATGTCTCCTCTACTACGGTCTCCTTATCAGTCTTCTCTCAGTAACACCTGTTAAAGCGGAGGAAGAGAACAATAACGTAAGTAATCCCGTGGCTGCTGCCACTGGAAATGTAACCAATCAAGCGGTGCAATTCCAAAACAATGGAGCACCGTCGAGACAGCACTACGGACCCAATATCTCGTGCAATGGAAGTACGATGACTTTCTCTCCATTCTATATGGGAAATCATACGACTCCATTTGATGAGGATATGATTCAACAAACATATACCGTTGCTGAGAACTGGGGAGCACAAATAAACTTTATGGTTCCTTTGGACCGTAGAGGATTACAACGTTGTCTCTCTATTGCTGCAAGACAAGAAGAAAAGATGCGTCTTGACTACGAATTAGTCAGAGCATTGAAATGTGCAGACTTACAAACTAAGGGTTTTATGTTAAAGCCTGGTAGCCGTGTAGCAAGTATGTGTAGCGATGTTATACCTATCTCTGCATATCTAAAAGAAACACAACCACCCACAAAACCTAAAAAGAAATTCGGACTATTTTAAATGAGCACATTAAGCGATCAAAGAGCTAAAAGAGAAGCTGAAGAGAAAGCTAAAGCAAAGAAAACATCTAAAAAAACTACCACTACTAAATAATGATTGTACTTATCAAGCCCATCCTCATGGCATTCCTCAGTTCTTCTGCTGTTAAAGAGTTAGTTATACAACTACTCGAAGCATACGCAGAGTCCACTGACAATACCATTGATGATAAAGCAGTTGAACTGATTAAAAATAACTTATTCCCAGGAGGATAAATGCCATACAACGTTATTGATAAAAATAATCAAATTAATGAGGGGACATTTAAAACTAGAAAAGAAGCTGAAAGTTTTATTGATCAGTTACCTGGAGCTAATAGAAGGTATGGAATAAAACTTGCAAAAAACAAATCTAAAAAAGATCTAAAAATAAAAAAAGCCTAATTAAAAATAACTTATTTCCAAGGAGCTAAATTTTATGACAGCATTTAACAATATTAGATCTTTAAGAATAAAACCATATAACAATATAGTTCCTAAAGGTCCAGGTGCAGTTGAAGATGCTTTGTTGGATCGTGCTGCTGAGATGATTAAAAATGCTTTAGATAATATGAAAAAGGGTGACAAATATAAACTTAAATTAGATAAGCTAAGAGACTCTTATAAGAAGTTAAAGCCAAGTAAAAGATTATATAGACCTGACACAGGTAGGTATGGAAGAAAGTTACCTGAGAAAGGTAACTATGGCATACCTGATCATAGTCGAAGATTATTAAAAAGACTGTTAAAAATCAAACCTGAAAAAACTGCTGCTTCATTTGCTTTAAACCGTCCCTTACTGATGTCTATTGCAACAATGATGGCTTTAGCAGATCAACGAAAACTTGCATCAGGAACTTTAGATGATGCACCAATAAACTACGGAGGAAGAAGATGAAAAAAGCCACTGAAGCCCAATTTAACGAATTACATAACCTCGTCACTAAAGAATTCCTCAAGCGGGTCAAAAGTGGCGAAGCTTCTACCCAAGATTTAAAAGCAGCCTGTGAATGGCTTAAAACCAATGACATTAGCGGTATTGCTTATGATGGCAACCCTCTATCTAAACTTGCGGCAGTAATGCCAAAGGTAGATCCAGAATTAGTACAGAGCAGACTTTATGGCAAGCGGAGCTAAATACGCTAACGGCAATTATAAAGCTCAACAGAAAGCGTATAACAAAACAAAGAAAGGGAAAGCATTACGAGCCAACGCTAACAAGCTTAATAGAAAACTAGGTACTTACGGTAATGGTGATGGCAAAGATGCTGCTCACTACAAAGGCAGTACTACCAAGGGAAGACTTCAGTCTCCATCTATTAATCGTAAAAGCAGATTGAAAATTCGTAAATGACCCCACTACTACCAACCCCTGAACACTATTTATTTAACCTAATAACCATGACAAGTCCTGATGCTAAACGGCTATGGAGAAGAGCTATTAAAGAGCACTTCAATTGTACATGTGTTTATTGCGGAAACAATTATGAAATTAATGAACTTACACTCGATCACGTCAAGCCTAAGTCAAACGGTGGAGAGGATCTTACAAGCAATTTGGTCCCCGCCTGTAGATCGTGTAACCAAGGGAAAGGTAGCAGTCATTGGCTCAGATGGATGCGTCAGACATATGGACATAACCCTCTGAGAGAACGACTAATTATTAGTCACATTACATAACACCCACAAGTTAATCATACGTAGCCGTCCGCAAGGGCGGCTTTTTTTATGTCTGCAATTACAATACCTACAAGGTATTCGAATATTTTTGATGGAACTAGAGAGGAGTATTCAAGACTAGCTCGTAAATTTCTTACCAATAAAGATAATTTTCAAAATGGTAAACAGTCATTAAAGAATTTTACAAAGATATACGGATACCTAAAAGAAGGCAATGTTATTAAAGGTGCTGTTTTAAGTCAAGGTAATATTACTTTTCCAGATAAGCTCAAACAGAACATATCAAGACAGAAATCTGAAAAGAAAAGGGAAAGTAACTTAAAAGGCTTAACACCTGAAATAAGAAAACAAATTGATTTCCTTAATGAAACAACAGCAGTAGAAGAAGAATACGAAGCTGATAGAAATAACCCTGATGCTGGAAAAATCCGTGATAGGAAGATGAAGGCTTTATGGAAAAAATACAGAAGACAAGAAAAATACGACTCTACAAAAACCTATAAATGGAAAGAAGGTAAATCTGAAAAAGGATACTTTGCCTGGCAGAATAATGTCTTTAATGATTTAAAAGGTGGAGAAGATGTAGATATTGATCATGGTAAGTCTGGTGCTAGAGGTGGTACGAATAGTCGTACTAATTTAAGTCTTCAAGACTCAACCTGGAATAGATGGATCAAGGCAAATAATGTAGAGTTTCAAAGAACTGATGAACAGTATGATGAAGCTGGTATAGCTTTTGATAAAGATCGATCATTTCAGGAATACTTAGCCTTTGAAGATGATCCCAATATAAAACTGGTAACAGATTTAGGTCTTGAGGGTATGACCGATATCCACAAACGAGTGGGTGTTGATGTCAATGCTGTTATTGCTCAGAATGAACAACGACTACAGAAACAAGCTTATGATGAAGTTATTGCTTCCGCTAATCAACCATATACATCTAGTTTACTGAAAGATCAAGTTAGAGAATCTAATATTTTTAAGGATTCAAGCAATGTATTTGATAAAGAAAATGGTTTTATTACTCACGCTAATGGAGCAGCGAAGTATTTAGTAGAAGAGTCAGTTAACGCAACCGTTGAATCTTATACAGGTATTCCAAACGTAACAAGTTTATTTAAAGGTTCAAAGAAGCTTATAGAGGGAGATGCAAGAGGCTTATTAGATATAGCTCCTAATCTTCGACAAACCACTACAACGCCCTACGGAGGGCTTCAAGCAAGTATTAGATAAAAACATACATGACCAACCCTTTACAAGCCTTACAGGACGATTTCAAGCTGTTTCTGACCGCTTTATGGGAACAGCTTGAACTACCTCCACCAACAAGAGCTCAATTCTCAATTGCAGACTATCTACAACACGGTCCTAAACGTCTACAGATTCAAGCCTTTCGAGGTGTTGGTAAATCGTGGATTACAGGTGCGTTCGTGTTGTGGACACTCTTCAAAGATCCAGAGAAGAAGATCATGATCATATCTGCATCTAAAGAGAGAGCAGACAACATGTCTATCTTCTTACAAAAACTAATAATCGAAACACCATGGTTATCTCACCTACAACCAAAATCAGACGACAGTCGGTGGTCACGAATCTCATTCGACGTTGCTTGTTCTCCTCATCAGGCTCCAAGCGTAAAAAGCGTTGGTATTACTGGACAACTAACTGGTTCCAGAGCAGACCTAATGGTATTGGACGATATCGAAGTCCCTGGAAACTCTATGACGGAGATGATGCGTGAAAAACTTCTTCAACTTTGCACAGAAGCCGAATCTATCCTTACACCCAAAGCTGATAGCCGTATTTGTTATCTCGGGACTCCTCAGACTGTGTTTACTGTTTATCGTAAGTTGGCAGAGCGTAGCTACCGTCCGTTCGTTTGGCCAGCACGATACCCACGTAAACTCTCACAGTATGAAGGATTAATAGCTCCACAGCTACAAGAAGACATAGATAATGGTGCTAAACCTTGGGAAGAAACAGATCCAGACAGATTCACAAGTGACGATCTCATAGAACGTGAAGCATCTATGGGTAGATCTAACTTCATGCTTCAGTTCATGTTAGACACTTCCTTATCTGATGCTGAAAAGTTCCCTCTTAAAATGGCTGACCTTGTTATTACTAGCGTCAACCCAACTAAAGCTCCTGAGTCCGTCGTATGGTGCTCAGACCCAAAGAATGTCATCAAAGAACTCACAACAGTTGGTCTCCCTGGAGACTATTTTTACTCTCCAATGCAACTTGTTGGGGAATGGGATACTTACCAGGAAACAATTTGTTCTGTGGACCCATCAGGTCGGGGAAGCGATGAGACAACAGCAGCCTTCATCTCTCAACGAAATGGATTCCTATACCTGCATGAGATGCGAGCTTACAGAGATGGGTACAGTGACAACACTCTGTTAGACATACTTAAAGGTTGTAAGAAGTTTAATGTATCTACACTACTTATCGAATCTAACTTTGGTGATGGTATCGTTGCTGAACTCTTCAAAAAGCACTTACAAAACACCAAACAAGCTATACACATTGAAGAAACAAGGGCTAACGTTAGAAAAGAAGACAGAATTATAGACAGTCTTGAACCTGTTATGAACCAACACCGGCTCATAGTAGACAAATCAGTAGTTGAATGGGATTACAAATCTAATCCTGAAGAAGCTCCTGAGAAAAGACTTCTATACATGCTCTTCTATCAGATGTCTAGAATGTGTAGAGAGAAGTATGCAGTTAAACATGACGACAGATTAGATTGTTTAGCTCAAGGTGTTCAATATTACACAGAAGCTCTATCAATCTCTGCAGAAAGACAAATAGCTCAACGTAAGTTAGAGAATTGGAACTCAATGCTAGAAGACATGCTAGACAATCCTCAATCTTCCGCTAATCACTTAGTCTTTGGTATGAATAAAGACCAAAGAGATAAGGCTAGAGGTCTTGAAGGTGGGAAGTCAGTCCATACCTGGGTTTGAGCGGTCAGTCACATATACAGGGGAGAGAAGGGTGGACTCGCCCCTCAAAGGGAACGATTGCCTACTCACGTAGACAACCATTCCCTTTATACATATATCGACAGAGGTTTCGATATTCCTATAACACCACTCAACACATACGCTAACTAACGTAATACGTATATCATATATAATATGTATATAGATAAAGAAGATAAGATAGTAGAGATGCTACTGCTTAATAGTCATGAGTCTGATATGACTTATAGACGACCTGATAGTTCAACTTACGTTTGTCAGATTAGAAAGAATAAAGAAGATACTTTCTATACACCCACTAAACAATTAGAACTTAATGTCTAAAGTAACTCTAGTTCACTCTACACCTAATGGTGATGAGTTGATAGCCTATATGGCTAGAGTCTCCAACCCTACTAATCAAAACAATAAAGATAGCTCTAAGCTAATTAACTATCTAATTAAACATAAACACTGGTCTCCCTTTGAGATGGTGAATATGTGTGTAGAGATAAATACAACTAGGTCTATATCTGCTCAGATACTTAGACACAGATCCTTTAGCTTTCAAGAGTTTAGTCAACGGTATTCCAGTGTAGAAGAATTAGAACTTCCTTCACCCCCTGACCTGAGACTTCAAGATCTTAAGAACAGACAGAATAGTGTTGATAGCGAAAGTATAGATAAGCTTAATTGGCAAGGGTCTATTCAACTTCACTACTCTCATGCCTATAGGTTATATCAAAACTTATTAGCAAATGGTATAGCTAAAGAATGTGCTAGAGAAGTTCTCCCTATGGGTTCACCTACACGTCTTTATATGAATGGTACGTTGAGGTCTTGGATTCATTACTGTGACCTGAGAACAGATAAAGGTACTCAGAAAGAACATAGAGATATAGCAGAAGCTTGTAAACAATTAATTAAAACTCAATTTCCACTCACTTATGAAGTTATTTCTTGATACAGCTATTGTATCGGTTATAGAAGATAGATTACCTACTGGTCTTATATCTGGTGTTACTACCAATCCTACACTTATTAGAAAAAGTGGTAGAGATCCTTGGAAAGTTTATAGAGATATTATTGAGTTAGGTGTTGATGACCTTAGTATTGAAGTTATGGGTGATTCATCTAAGGAATTAGTAGAAAGAGGTCTTAATATTCATGAGACTTATGGCAATGTGGCTACCATTAAACTACCTTGCACTATGGAAGGTCTTAAAGCTTGTAAACATTTGTCGGATATTGATGTTAGAGTAAATATGACCTTAGTGTTTAGTCCTAGTCAAGCTGTTTTATGTGCTTTGGCTGGTGCTACTTACATATCTCCATTTATCGGAAGAATGGATGATAATGGTCTAAAAGGTCTCGATTTAATCCGTGATATAGGTACTATTTATCGGAAGCAACAGATTAAAACGAAGATTTTAGCAGCTTCTGTACGTGATAGTCAGTCAGTAGGTAAGGCACTTGAAAATGGAGCTGATATATGTACTATTCCTCCAAATGTCTTTGATGATATGGCGAATCATGTGCTGACAGATAGGGGATTAGAACAGTTCACTCTTGATTTTTTGGCATAAATTTCTGAAGCCTATTAACGAGTGTACAAGGACCGAATTACCCCGTGTGGGGGGTCGCGCCTGCGTTAATTGATCGCGCTGGATGATATATCCAGTGATTTTCACTGGGATTTGACCAACTAACGCGCACAGGCACGTCACACGCGGGCGCGGTAGTTGGTTTCGCGTGGATATCTCAAGCTCTCGCGATCTGTTCGGTCAGCAAACCAACACAATCTCTTGACCTATTGCTATCACTGTGATATTAGCGACAGTGGACACTTTGTTCAACTGGCACTTCCATTGCTACCACTAGCCCTGTAACATTTGATACATGAACTATGCTATCCACTGTGGTATATTAGATCTAGATTGATTCTTGAAGATTGAGATCTTTCGAACTCTCTTTAGAGGGTGAGAGAGTTCTCAAGATTCAATCAGAATCAACTAAGAACTTGCCAGACGGTGATCAATCAAATTGCTGGCGAAAAAGAATTTCACGAAACTTGAAAACTAAATAACTTGCCGACGATTCAACAGGTGATGTAGCTGAAACACAGTAAGCCACTCGGAGATACACAGTTGTTGATAGGTCAAATGTTGACAT
>Ga0208159_1000167_pt1 | contig 27042 bp, 30 predicted proteins | sample 9_EtaG_FD_184082 | JGI IMG/M metagenome (GOLD analysis project Ga0208159, IMG submission 184082) | Marine viral communities from the Subarctic Pacific Ocean - 9_ETSP_OMZ_AT15188 metaG (SPAdes) (version 2) | ecosystem: Environmental > Aquatic > Marine > Oceanic | place: Pacific Ocean | collected... | reverse complement strand
AGCTATACCTGCAGACGTTGTTACAAAAAGAGCTCACGTAGTTGCTGAGTCAGAAAGATTAGAAACAGCTATTGCAGAAGCTGCAGATGTAGAAGCATTGATCGCAGTAATGAACAAACAGAATTGGGGGAATGACTAATGGCATTTGCCGAGAACCCTTTTAAAAACTCAAACGCGAGGTGATGTATGGGAGTTATAAGTCATTTCATCCCAATTGTTTTAGGGTTCATTGCTAAATTAATAGCTATTAAGTCACAACAAGCGCACGATCAAAACGCTTTGATGTTAGAAGCATTAGCGGGTAAATCAAAAGAATTACAAAAAGCACGCGTGCAGTCTAATAAAGAATCTCCTATGGCTGCATGGAATCGAAGAATTTTAATGTTTGCTATATTAGCTTTAGTAGCTATATATCCGCTAGCCGGACTTTTAGGGGTAGATACTGTAATTCCAGTAAAAACAGAAGGGTTTAGTTTTTTCGGTTTGTTTGAAATAGGTGGGGGGACTACTTTTGAAACCGTTAAAGGACTGTATAAATTTGGTGAAATATTTGAATGGGCTACTATGATTGTAGAGTTTTACTTCGGTGGTCAATTAGCTAAAGGTAGATAAAATGCCTCTTAATAAATTAAAATTTAGACCGGGAATAAACAAAGACAAAACTAATTTATCTCAAATGGGTGGGTGGTATGACGGTAATTTTGTGCGTTTTCGTGAAGGTTATCCTGAAAAATTAGGTGGTTGGCAAGCTGAAACTTTTGACAGATACGTTGGTGAAGCCACTAAACTTTTTGTTTATTCAACTGCAGATGGCGCAGAACTTGCAGGTTTAGCTACTACCAAGAAAGTATACGTTCGTGGTGGTACATCGCTTTATGACATTACTCCCATTCGAGCTACGTTTGTTTCTACTGCTACCGATAATTGTTTTACTACCAACACTACCGCAGGTACAGAAGGTCAAGTTCTAGTTACCATAGTTGGTCACGGTGCAACTACAGGAGACTTTGTAACTTTTTCTGGTGCTGTTACTACTAATGGTATAACCGCTGCTCAACTTAATTTAAACTTTGAAGTCACTGTTTTAACATCGGATACCTTTACCATTCAAACTGCGGGCACTGCTACGTCAGCTGGTGCTGGCGGAGGCACAGGAATTACCGCAGCCTTTGAGATTAACATTGGTGCTGATTCTTCTGTTGCTGGTTATGGTTGGGGTGCAGGTACCTGGGGACGAGGAGGCTGGGGTTCAGGTGCAACACTTCCTGCTATCGTAACTGTACGTCTTATCTTTATGGATAACTTTAATAATGACCTTATATTTAATTTAAACAACGAAGGTCAAATTTTCTTTTGGGAATATGATGCTGCCTTTAGTAATCGAGCAGTATTACTTAGTTCATTAGCAGGTTCTATAGCAGTTCCTCAAAAAACTGAAAAAACATTATTTGCGCCAAGCGGGCATTTATTGTGTTTAGGAGCTAGTGAGTTTTCTCAAGTTTCAACTGCAGGCGCAACAATTAGTTCTATTACCAGCACAAGCACAACAGCTACGGTAACTACGGGAACTGCTCACGGACTAGCAGTTCGAGACTATGTATTTTTATCTGGTCAAACTCCTACAGCTTACTCTGGTACTTATCAAATAACTGAAGTTCCCTCTACTACTACTTTTAAATATACGCTAGCTGCAGCTACTACATCACCCGCTGGAACGGTTGGCTCCTATCAAAAAATAGTATATACAGGCGGCGCATTTAACCCTATGTTAATTAGATGGGCGGATGTAAATGCAGATATTGGACCGATACCAGAAGTATGGAAACCTGAACTTGCTAACACTGCAGGATTTTTATTTGTTAAAGAAGGATCTAGAATTATAACAGCAGCTAATGTTAGGCAAGAAACGCTTGTTTGGACTGATACAGCGTTAAATACATTACAATTTTTAGGTACGGCAGAAGTGTTTGGGCTACAGCTTTTGTCTTCTGATACTAATATTATGGGGCCTAATGCTTATGCTAACGTTAATAACAACATGTATTGGATGGGAACCGACAACTTCTTTGTATATGACGGTCGAGTTAATGTACTTAAATGCCCATTGTTAAGATATGTGTTTAGTGATATTAATAGAGAACAAGCACAGCTTGTATATGGTGGCACAAATAAAGAATTTAATGAAGTCATATGGTTCTATTGTTCTGGTGGAACAACTCCATCAACTACTATTGACCGCTATGTAATATATAATTATCGCGATGACATTTGGTATTATGGACAATTAAACAGAACTACATGGGTAGATGCAGGTATTAATACTTTTCCACTTGCTACTTCTGGAGGGTATATATACTCACACGAGAATGGGCCTAATGATGGTCAGCCTTTAGGTGCAGAACCCCTTGCTATTAACTCATTTATTGAGTCTGCGTTTATGGATATGGACGAAGGTAATTTTTACATGCTTACTAAACGGATAATACCTGATGTAGACTTTACTTCTTCACAAACAGTAAATCCAGTAACAGGAGCACCCTTAGATCCAGCAGTAGATATGCAAGTAGCAGTTACTAAATTTCCCGGAGCAGCCACTTCTGTAACTGATGTAGCAGGGACTTCTTTATCTAGAAATATTGTTACAACCTCTTCAACTATAGATCAGTATACTAATCAAGTATTTATAAGAGCGCGTGGGCGTCAAATGAGTTTTAAAATATCTTCAAATACTGTAGGAACTCAATGGCAACTAGGTGATTCTGCAGTTGACGCGCAACCAGATGGATTAAGGGGGTAATATGGCACACGTTGTACAACCTAAAGCTCCTAACTTAGTTTTACCTCAAATAGAATATAGTGAAGACCAACAGAACCAATTGCAAAATCAACTTAGACTGTACTTTGCACAACTAGATAAGGCGCACTTAGATGAAATAACTAACTTACACACTAATAATGTAATGCATTGGATGGGTATATAATGGCTGGAGAGTTTCAAAATTTAACAGGACTTAGATTAGCACAAGCGGCAGTTACTGCATCCGCAGCTATTGTGTATGAAACTCCTGCTAATACTCGTACTTATATAAAAGATATTATGGTAGCTAATACTACGGGCGGTTCACTTGATGTGCAAGTATATATTGTGGCAAGTGGGAGTGCAGCGGCTACTTCTAATGCACTTATATATAACAAAACAATAGCAACAAAAGAATATTTACAATGGTCAGGATTGCAGATAACTAATCCTGGAGACACGATACAAGTGTTAGGTAGTTCAACAGGACTTACTATAACTATATCAGGGGCTGAAGCAGTATAAAAACGGTTTATATATGGGCACATACATGATATTATTAGGGAATAGGTAAGATGGAAGAACTTATAGAATATTTTAATACGCAAGGAATTACTGATCCTAGGGTTCAAGCAAATATTATTGCTCAAGTACAGCGAGAATCAGGAGGTAAACCTCAAACAGAAAGTTTAAATTATTCAGCTAAAAGAGCGTTAGAAGTTTTTCCTAAATACTTTAAAAATTTAGAAGAAGCACAAACAGTATTAGCGCAAGGACCTGAGGCTTTTGCAAATCGAATATATGGCGGTCGGATGGGTAATGAGCCTGGAGAAGGATATAAATACCGCGGGCGCGGGCTTATTCAACTTACAGGTAAAAACAATTATAAAAAATATGGGGACTTGTTAGGAGTAGATTTAGTTAATAATCCTGAATTAGCTAATGATCCAGTTATTGCACAAAAAATAGCTAGTTCTTATTATTTAAATAAAGGTAAAGGAAAAGATTTATCTGATATAAATGTTGTAAACAAATTAACTGGTTTTGTAGATAAAGGCGGTGAAAGTCAAAAAAGAATTGATTTAGCCAATAAAATATATAAAGACTTAAAACCGCAAGAAAAAAATGTAAAAGAACCTGGATTTTTTAGGTCTACACTTACAGGAATTAGAAATTTACTACCGTTTAGAAAAGGCGGAAGAGTGATAAAGACTAAACCTATTGAGGTTTCAGCGCGTAGTCTTTTTGATATACAAGAAAATGCAAGACGTAGCATGATGCATGGTAACTATCAAGATCGAATGGATGACTATGCATACGCAAGAGAACAGGCTCGACGACCTTATGTTAACCGTTATCCAGTTGATAGTAGAGGAAGAGGAGCTAAAAGCACTGCAGCACCAATGAAAAATCAAGCCGCTCGTATGATGGGATTTGCCAAAGGCGGATTAATAAATACACAAGGACCAAGACCGATGAATAACTTAAAAACTCAAGCTCAAGGATTAGCAGCATTAGGTAGAGGAGGAGACTCTATGCTAGTGCATATGCAACCGGAAGAAGTAGCAGGGCTACAACAACTTGCTCAAGCTAATGGTACCTCACTTACTATTAATCCAGCAACGGGGATGCCCGAAGCATTTAGTCTTGGTAATATGTTTAAAGCAGCGTTACCTATGGCTGCAGGATATATGTTACCGGGGTCTCAGTTTTTAACAGGTGCGGGCACTTTTTTAAATAACCCTATTACAGTCGGTGCATTGACAGGAGCAACAGTTGCAGGAGCTACAGGAGATGATCCAATTATGGGTGCAGTATCTGGCGGTTTTGGTGGTTCTTCGGGAGCTGGGCTACAAGGAGCATTTAAGGGAGTAGGTGATGCAATGGCAGCTGTTCCAAATCCAGGCAGTAGTATGATGACAAGCCCTACATTAGCTGGAGGTAGTGTGGGTAGTGCAATGGCTTCAGATCCTTTTGGAACACTCAGTCGAGGGTTTGATCAATTTAACACTAACCTTGGCAATATAACTGCAACCCCAGGAACAGAAACCCTACCTATTAAAAAAGGAATGGCTGTAGGTTCTGAACAAGTATATACAGGTGAAATGGAGCCAGGTGGTTTTTTTGCCAAAGCAAATAGAGTAGCCGGTCCAGCAGCAGGTTTAGCATTAGGTGGTTTAGAAGAAAGTGATTTCTACGAAGACGTAGATTTTAGTGATCCAAGAGATAAATATAACCCTAACAGTAAATTAAATTTAAATCGAGATACAGGCATTGCAGCAGCATTGCAAAAAGACACAGGCCTAAGACTATACGCTGAAGGCGGAGAAGTTGGCGGAGGCGTGACTGGCGCAGGACTAGCTCCCGGCACTCCTGTTGCAAGTATAGGTGGTGGTGTAACTGGACGAGGACTACCTCCTGGTGCTCCTGTAGCTGGAGCAATGGGTGGAGCAAAACCTCATGCAGCCCCAGGTATGGAATCATTTGACAGCATGGTAGCAAGTGGTGTCCACCCGGCAAATGCAGCAGCTATGCACGGCATGGACCCAAGACCATTTTTAGGTGTACCTGCAGCACCTGCCGCACCTGCCGCAGGATATGCTCGTAAACCAGAAGTTATGGAAAGCCCATATGGTGCATCTACTAGGTCTAGATCTACTTATGGCGGTAGGCCAAAACGCTATGCTACTGGAGGCTACTTAAATACTGGCGGTGAAATAGGCGATGGCATGTCTGATGATATACAAGCTACTATTAACAATAATCAACCCGCGGCTCTATCTGATGGAGAGTTTGTAGTACCCGCTGATGTAGTTAGCCATCTAGGCAATGGCTCGTCGGATGCAGGTGCTAAACGTCTGTATGATATGATGGATAAAGTAAGAAAAGCACGTACAGGAACAAAAAAACAAGGGCGGGAAATAAACCCGGAAAAGATGATGCCTAAATGATAACCGTACAAAGAGTAAACCCTGATAAAGTTTATGAAGTATGGAGTGAAGTAAAAGATTTTTTAGAAGCTTCGATTGAAACAAATACTGGTGATTGTACACTAGATCAATTAAAGCTCCTTCTTACACAAGGATTGCAACACTTACTTGTGGGAATGCAAGAAGATAAAATAGTAGGGGCAATGGCAGTTGAATTTGTTAATTACCCTAATGAAAGAGTCATGTTTATTACCGCATTAGGTGGTAAGCAAGTAGTAAGTAAAGAAGTATTTAGTCAGGTAGAAGATTGGGCAAGAGCTCAAGGCGCTACAAAATCAGCCGCTTGGGCTAAAGAAAGTCAAGCAAGGCTATATACACAAAAAGCAGGATTTAATACAATGAGATTTGTTATGGAGAAAAAATTATGAGCGGTGGCGGCGGCGGAGGTAAAACTGAATCTACAGGAACTACCTATTCATCTAACTTGCCTGAGTATGCAAAGCCATACTACGAAGAGTTATTAAAGCAAACAGGTAAGCAGGTTTATAAAACGGCTCCTGATGGCACGGTTACCGGTGTACAAGAATATACTCCTTACACAGGTGATAGACTCGCAGGTTTTACTGACCAACAAAAAAGACTTCAAACGCAAGTAGCAGGGCTTGATCCTACAGCAGCTGGATATACACGAGGTGCCGATACCGTAGGTACCGCAGTGGGTGCAGGCTTAGGAACTGGAATTTCTGAATTAGCTGAAGCAGCCGCGTTTACTCCCGGTTCAGTGGAATCATTATCTATGCGTACACCAGCTGAATTTGATGCAGCGGCAGCGGCTAAATACATGGACCCTTATCAAGCTGCGGTTACCGATGTACAAAAAACACAAGCACGTAAAGATGCAGCTATTGCTAAAGCGGGTAGAGGTATGGGTTCTATAGGAAGAGGAACTTTTGGAGGTGGTAGACAAGCTTTAGTAGAAGGGCAAGCTGACGCAGATTTAGCAGCTCTTTTAACTCAAATACAGGCTACAGGAGATCAAGAGGCATTTAGATTTGCAGCTGATCGATTTGATAAAGATTTAGCAGCTGACATGGCAGCTGAAGGTAAAACACTTGATACAGAAGTAGCAAGAAGACAACTTCAACAACAAGGCGATCAATTTGGTGCTGGGCTATCTAAAGATTTAGGATTAGCTGGATTACAAGCAGGGCTTGAAGGTGGTAAGACACAAGCTGCAATAGCAGGCGATCAACGATTAACTGAATTAAAAACACTGTTAGCTCAAAGTACTGATGCTGAAGAGCAACAAAAACTTAATCAAGAAATACTTAGTCTTGAGTATCAACAGTTTATGGAAGAAGAAAACTTTAAGAAACAACAAATGCAGTATCTTAGTGACATTCTTAGAGGTAATGCAGGAGCTTTGGGTTCTACGCAAGTTCAATATCAACCTGCTCCTAGCTTAGCGTCACAGATTGGCGGTGGTATAGCCGGTATTGCGGGACTCTATGGAGCATTAGGTGGGGGTAGTAGTTAATGAATATATTACAGATTGAAGACGACTTAAAAGGGATGCCTACGGACATCATTGTCCAGCATTTACAAAACCCTACAGGTCTTATACCTACGTATCTTGCAGCGGGTGAATTAAACCGTCGTGAAAAGATGCAGGTAGCTAGAGCTGAAGCGCCTCAAGAAACTGTAGTAGATGAGATTATACAGAAAGCAATGCCCATGGGCGGAATGCCTATGCCGCAAGCACCAATGCCTCAAATGCCTATGCCTAGACCAGAAGAGGTCATGGTATCAGATACTATAACAGAAACTGGGATTGCAGGACTACCCGCACCAAATGTAGGAAATTATAAAGAAGGTGGAATTGTAGGATATGATAACGGAGGTATAGTTGAAGATCTAGCAGTTGACGCAGGATTAATGAGTATTTTAGGTAATATTCCAGGATTCTTTATGAGCCCTGGCACAGCAGAAGCCGCTACTTTGTATGATGATGAAGAGTTTGCAACAATGATAGAAAATAATAATTTAGCAGGTCCTGCAGCTGTAGGGGCTGGAGTAGTAGCCAATGAAGCAAGAAAAAAAGCAAAAGCTAAAAAAACTCCTAAAATTAAACCGACTAAAGCGGGATTGATTAAAGCCGGTGGTGTAGCAGCGTTAGACAGAGTTAAAAAATTATTAACTCCTAAAGCAACTCCAAAGAAAAAACCAGGACGTCCTAAGAAACAAGCTACTCCGCCAGCACCACAAAAAGGACCTTTAACTAGAGCTACTGCAGCGGGTATTAAAAAACTTGGTCAAGGTGTCGGGCCAGCTACACGAGGTGTTAAAGCAGCTGCTACAAGATACCCTGTAGAATCACTTTTAGGACTTGGTGCTCTTGGGTATGGAGCTAATGCTATTTTTGGCGAAAGTGATGAAGAAAGGGCAATAAGAGAATCAAAAGAAGCTGATGCAATAGCAGCCCGTAACCAAGCTCAGTTAGATAAAATAAACGAAGCAGCCGCAGCTAATCAAGCAAGACTTGACGCAGCGCAAGCAAAACGAGATGATGAAGCTAAGAGAAGAGCGTACCTTGCACTTGCATTAGGTGGCGCTAAAACTATGGCAGGGCAATCTCCTTATGCTTTAACTAATATTGGTGAGGGTGTAGGTACTGGCGTAGCTGGATTAGTAGAGCTTGAAGAAGCAGCTGCAACTAGACAGTCAAATATAGATCTTGCTGAACAAAAATATATGTATGATCTTTACAAACAAAACATAGATCAAATGAATGAGTTTAATGACCTTAAACTTAAATTAAGAGGTGGAGAAGATGCTTTCTTTACACAAAGGTTAGCAGCTAAATTAGATGATGAAGGTATTGACCCGTCAGATATGAGTAACCCTCGATATATAGAAATAGAAAACGAAACTATAATAGAACTGTACCCTAGCATGGTACCAAGAGGTGGCGCTATAGTTGACGGACAAGCCTTTACAGGAGCTTAAAAACTAACATGCCTGTATATACTACAACACTTCCAAACGGGCAGTCTATACAAGTTATGGGGCCGTCAAATGCGACTCCTGAAGCTATTCAACAAGCCGCCCTTCAAATAGCAGCTCAACGCGCGCCAGTTATTAGCCGTGACACCGGTGAACGAAATTATTCATTAGGTACAGCTGCAAGTAAAGCTTTTAGCCGCGGCACAGAAAGATTAAAATCTACATTTGGTGACGTTATTCCAGCAATGGTTGGAGGTGGACTAGGCTTTGATGAGTTTGCTAAACGTCAAATGCAAGAAGCGCAAGCCTCAGAAGAACTTATTCAAAGAAAATATGCTCCTCAAATAAAATCCTACAAAGACGTAAGTGGTGTTGGGGACGCACTAAAGTTTGGTGTAGAAACTGTTTTTGAGCAAATACCTAATTTAGGTGCAATGGTAGTTCCTGGAGTTGCAGCAGGTCAAGTAGCTCGTATAGGCGCAGGAAAACTAGCTGCAGCGGAGTTAGCTAAAAGACAAGCAGCTGCTCAAGGTATTGGCGTATACATGGGATCGTATGCTCTTAATGCACCAGAAGTATTTCAAAACATTTATCAAGAAACCGGTGAACTTGCTACCGGTACCGCCGTCTTATTTGGAGCAGCTGCAGCTGCTTTAGACTCAGTATTACCCTCTACTATTCTTAAAAATATTACACCGTTTGAAAAGTCTGCATTAGCAGCTAGTGTATTAAGAAAGTCTGGTACTCGTCCTGGCATTACTAGATCAGTATTATCAGGTATAGCAAAAGGTTCTAGTACAGAAGGCGTAACTGAAGCTGCTCAAGAAGCTATTAGTATTAGTGCAGAAAACTTTGTTGCTGGCAATCCACAACTATTTGAAAGTGAAGATTGGGATCGAATCATGGAGTCAGCTGTACGTGGTGCAGTAGCTGGCGGTACATTTAGAGGTATAAGTGAACCACTAGGTAGAAGTCCGGCTGAACCTAAAAATGTAGAAACCGGCATTAAACAAGATTCAACTCCAAGTGACTTACAAGAGGATGCAATAAAAACGGCTGCTGTGGTAGATGTAGCGCAAGAAAATGCTAAAAAGAATATGGAGAAAACAGAAGAAAAACCTAAAGCAGAAGAAGTCCTTGTAGAACCTAAAGCAGAAGAAGTGCAAACAGAAACAGAAGTAGAGACAACATCTGGGATTCCATATGAAGGGTTTAGACCTCCAGAAGGTATGACAATTGAAGAAGGAGTAGATTTTTATGAATCGTTAGATGAAATAGATCAAATGTTATATAACTCTGATGTGGAATCAGCGGTAGAAATTATTGAACAGGAGGGCCAAGATGGAAGAACAGTGGAAGACCAAATTGATGTTGCAGAAGACGGAACAGAAGTTGTTGGAAGCAGCGCTGAAATACTTAGCAGGCCCGCAGTTGAAGATGCCCCCGGAACTGGAGAACCTACCGGAGGAGAAGTGGGAAGTGATCCTAGCCCTGTTCCAACAGCTGGAAGCGGAGAGGGAGTCGTCAATCCTGCATTAGAAGAAACGGTGGAAGAGTCTTGGTCTGCAATGTCTGACGTTCCTTTTGTTGAATTAAGTGCAGAAAATCAAGCGTATGTTACACAGGCTAAAGAAGATAATACACTAACAGGCGAAGTAGTAGATCAAGTTGAGCAAAACGAAATCCAAAACAAAAAAATTACAGCTGCCAATGCACGAGTAAAAGATGCTACCGGCGTAGACTATGGTGGTGCAGAAATAACACTTCCTAAAGAATCACGAGCTGAAATAAAAGATACAGGAGAAACTGCAGAGACTATAACAACAGAACTTGTGCAAGAGTTTGGTCCTAATGTTAACCGTATGCAAGAGCGTGGTAAGTTAGTTGTTGTTGATAATGTAGAACAGTTGCCCGCTGATGTTAAAGTATCTCCTAATGCTAACGGCGCGTATAATCCAAATACTCAGACTTCTTATATTATTGCTAACCGCATAGAAAAAGGTCAAGGACGTCGTATATTATTACATGAGATAGGCGAGCATTACGGATTAGAACGTATGGTAGGTAAAGATTACCAAGCTATGCTCAATCGTCTTAAAACATTAAGAAAACAAAATGCTGATGTAGATGCAATTTTTGTAGAAGTGCAAGCCACTTACCCTGAACTAGAAGTAAACAGCAACCCCTTCTTACAAGAAGTTATGGCTAAACTAGGTGAGCGAGCACCTAACAATACATTGTTTAGACGTATGGTAGGCGCAGTTAAAAACTTTTTACGCAAGCTTGGGCTTTACGACGTTAACCGATTTAGTGATGTTGACATTCAAGATATGATCTTAAACTCTTTAAGAGTTTCTCTAGCAGAGGCTAGTAGTAAGTCACTGGCATCAAGTACACCAGCTGTACAGTTATCTAAAAAAGAATTAAAATCTGTTGCTGGGTGGCTACCCGAAAGAACAACTCAACTATTAAAAACACTAGATAATAACAATGCAGCTTCAAATTATGCCAAACGAGGAACTTATTACGTAGCTACAATGTCACCTCAACAATTTTTAGATTTAGCTAATCCAGTGCTTACAAGCGCTAGTCAAAAGCTTAACTTAAAAGCTTTAGATGATACCATTAACGCTAAAGGCATTATAAAATGGGTTAATCAAAACGACAATGATCTGCGTAACCCTTATAATGTGCCTTATTTAGAATTTGAGTTATCTGAAAATCTCAGAGGAATGCCTCAAATTAAAGAGCATGAAGGACGGCATAGAGCAAGAGCTTTGCAACGATTAGGAATTACACAAATGCCGGTGCTTATGATAGGCCCTTCAAGAAGTGTAGCTCCAGACAACACAGACAGGCGATTTCCAAAAAGAGTAGCGGTTCCTGAAATGGCTGGTAGAGAGTTTGCAAGTCAAGAATACAGCCGTTCTTTACCTATTCAAATAGAAAATATAATTTCTATAGAGTCTAAAAATGAAGCTGCTATTAGAGAATTAATAGATTTTAATGTTAATTCTCAAGTATCCCCCAACATTCAGTTCTCAAGAGAAGCTCCTCCAGGTGGAGTTAACCCTGCGCAAAGTAGAGCCTTATTAAAATATGCAGGTGACTTGCAACAGAAACTACCTCTTCCTACAAAAGATTACATAGATGGTGTTTGGCAAAAAGTTTTAGAATTACCTACATCAATTAAAAAAGCCTGGACCGGTATGTTAGGTTTACAAGCTATGGTTGATTTGTATGATAAGTATTTACCAAGTATTAAAAAACTTATGAATGTATTAGAGCGTCGTGCAGCAGAGGTGGAAACTACACGAGCAGAGGTAGATGTTTTAGGTAATTTAGGCATGGATATTATCCAAGGTAAAAAACGAAAACTTATAGTTTATGACAATAAAACAGGAAAAGTAAAAATAGACAGTAATGGACAAATCGTTTTTTCTGATAAAACAACTGACCGTACTTACACTCCAGAACAAATAAAAAATTGGGAAAAAATTACATACAAACTTTCTGCAGACAACGTAGACCCAAGAGATCCAAATAATTTTGCTAACCCAGATGTAATAAAATTCTTTAATTTACCGCCTGAACTACAAGCATTGGCTATAGCTTATACTGAAAAATTTGAACAATACGGTGATAGCTTATTAGATGCTTATAAAACAGCAGCACAAAAAGCTATTAAAAACGATGAGACTGCTCAAGAAGTAGTAGATAGAGTAATAAAAGAATTTACAGAAAATAGATTAAAATTTTATCAGCCGTTTAGACGTCGCGGGGATTATGTTTTATCTTATGTCTTAGAAAAAGATTTAAATGAACATAATGAAATTATGGAGCAAATAGAAAACGGCACTATTAGATCAACCGATGATTTTGTGACTAATGAGACTGCTCAAGAAGTGGTAGATAGAGGTGATAGCTTAATAGATGCTTACATCACAGAACTAGAAAATAAAAATAATAGGATTGAAACAAGTGATGCACAAAAGAAACTTTTAAAAGCAAAAGAATTTGAGCGGTATCAAAAATTAGTTAACACCGTAAGATTTGAAACTAAAGCAGCGTATGTAGAGGAAGCAATTAAACAAGATGCTGCTGAGGGCGTTACTATATTAAAAGCAGAAATAGATCCAGAGAATAAATCATTCAGAGTAAGTGGTGAAGGAGCTGTAGGTATAATGCAGGAAGTAACAGGCATTTTGCAAAAAACAGATGAAAAAGGAAATCCTTTAGTAGACGAAGCTGTCATTAAAGAAGTAGCCGGGCTATTTTTAGATGCTCTTCCTTCTCAATCTATTAAACAACAATCGCGCCAAAGAATAGGTACTGGAGGGTACATAGAAGATATAGTAGGTGGCTTTATTGATTTAGGCGCACGTATGGCAACTCAAGTTGCTAACTTAAAATACATCCCAGAAATTAATGAAACTATTGCTGATATTAGTAAAGAAAATGCAGCGTATCAAGCTGATTTAGATCCTGCGGGCGTTGGCAGCGCTGAATTGCAAACTTCACTTAATTCAGTTGTGGAAAGACTTGAAGACTCTAAAAGTTTTTTTCATAACCCTGTGGCTGGTCCAATATCTTCTAGGTTTGCTTATTTAAGTTATCTTACTTCTATTGCTGGTAATGTGTCTTCTGCATTGGTTAACGCTACTCAGTTAGCCATTATTGTTTATCCAACATTAGTTGCAGAGTATGGGTTTGGTACGGCTAATAGAGTAATGGGGCAAGCTTTTAAATACTACTTTGGTGGCGGCAAAGATAGCAACAGAGGCTTTTTGCCAGATCAATCTTTTGGGATGAAAGACGGACAACTACGAACAGATTTGCCAAAAGACATTCAAAGACTTTATGATGAGGGGATAAGAAATAGTGTATTTCGTAGGGGTGTAGGATACGAACTTACTGAAATGCGTAAGACAAATGCTAAAGACTTTGTGGGTACTAAAGCTAAGTTTGATGCATTGATGGGTTGGATGTTTCAAAATACAGAACGAATGAACCGAGAAGTAACTTATTTAGCTGGGTATTTAGCTGCTAAAGAAAAAGGAGCTTCTTTTGAAGTAGCTGAACAAAAATCAAGAGAGCTTACTCGTAGATCACATGGTACTGCACTTCCTGAAATAGGCCCGCGATTCTTTCAAGAAGGTTTTGGTAAAGTAATGTTCACCTTTAAACGTTACGGTCATGCAATGTTGCATTTATTATTTAAAGCGTTTAACGATGCTTATCGGGGTGAAACTAAAGAAGTAAAAGATATAGCAAGAAAACAAATACTAGGTATCTACGGTGCCTCATTTACTTTTGCAGGACTTCAAGGCGCACCATTATATGGCTTTACTCAGGCATTAGCAGAAGTAATGTATGCAATGTTTGGCGACGAAGATGAGCCATTTGATTTTGAAGAATCTACACGGGAAATATTTGGAGACATAGGATACCGAGGCCCACTTAATAAATTACTTAATGTAGATATTGCATCGCGTACTGGGTTTGCTAACTTAATTTGGCGGGAAGACCCTCGTCGTGTATCTGAAGTTGGACTCATGCAGTATGTATTAGAGCAAGGTTTAGGACCTTCATTCTCTTACGGTCTAAGCGTTAATCGAGGATTACAAGATATGGCACGGGGTAATATATATCGCGGCATAGAACAGACTCTGCCGGCTTTTGCACGTAACCCTATGAAAGCCATAAGATATGCTACTGAAGGAGCAGTAAATAGAAAAGGCGCAGAGATAGTACCACTAAACCCACTTGATGGATTCTTACAAATCTTTGGGTTTACTAATGAAGACCTCTCTTTACAGTATGCGCGTAATCAATCAATGAAACAAGCAGAGAAAAACTTTAATGCTAGACGTTCTGGGTTACTCACTGCTTATTACTTAGCTCGTAAAAACGGCGACTTTGATATGATGAGAGAAGTGCAAAGTAAAATAAATGATTTCAATCGCAGTACTATAGGACGTGCAAACCCTATTACTGGAAGCACTTTAAAACGTTCTTTTAAAAATAGAGAAGACTCAATCAATAGCAGTGTAGGGGGTATTACCCTTAACAAAAGGATTGAAACCGTAGTTCGTGATGAAATGGGCAGCTAACTAAGCATCCACGTCCTAACACCCATTAAATCATCTTCGATTACTACTAAAGCTTTTACTCTTACCTTTAAACGTTTTGCACCACACTCAACAGCGTGTAAAAGTTCTGGTGTTTTTACCGTAGGAATAAAAAAACTATCACCGGTTTGCATTGCCTCAAACGGTAGTACCCACTCAGGATCATTGTGTAGCCGCATTCTTTATATCAACCTTTTCACCTAGTGAACTAATTTTAATCCTGTATACCGCTGTGGCTGCTTTAGAAACATCTTGCCACCCTGCTGTCATACGCTGTTTAATTGTTTTACCTGTAGCGTCTTTACCCGTTTCAATGTCTACGCCTATTCCCCTTAACTCATGCACAAAATGTTTAGTGCTTACTGTAAGCTCTGCTAGATACTGATCAAAGTCGCGTTTCGATAAATAAATATAATCCCTATCGTGGTCTATGCGAATAGTAAGTTGCCTATCAGGGGCCGACTCCATCTTACCATCTCGAAATACAAGTTGCTTGTCTAAGTTACTATTCATGTAGGTGTCTAGAATGTCTTCGTAATCTTGGTCATTAATACTACCATTATCATCGCGAATTTTCATCATCTCCCCAATAACAAATTGGTAAATTCTTTCAACATCTACCATTAAAATACCCGACTCATTTACAATTTCTCCTGCAGTCATAGTCACGGCTACTAAATTTTCATAAAAACGATATGCAGTATCATTACCAAAATCTTCTACGAAACGTTGTTCCCATTTAGCAAGATTAGCTTTAATCTTAGGTGTATCGCCAAAAGCATAAACTGCTTTTACAAAATCAGGACCGGCCCACCCATAGTCAGAGTTAAACACATCAAAGATTTCTTTTCCGATACGAGCATCATCCATAAATGCTTTAGGTTTTCTCACCGTAAATTCAATCAACCTAGCAGCTTCTCCATTAGGATTAGACCTAAGCTGTTTTAATTTATCAATCAATGAATGATTAGAAGTTAGTATAGCTATGACAGACGCAGGCGCCTCTACATTACGCTCCTGATTAGTTGATGCTTGCATTCTAAGTTTTGCTTTACCTGAAGACACACTTAAAATAAAATCAGAAATGTGATATGCGCTTCTATTGCCTACTTCATCCCACCCTACAGGCAGACTATGTAGCGTTAAAAATCTTTGTTGTAAAGCTAATGGAGTAGTAGTCTGAGCGTACACATTTTCAGGTTCCCCCCATATGCTAGTCGCTGCTTTTAATGCACCTGTTTTTGCCGAACCTGATTCCCCAGTTAAAGAAATAGCAACGCCTGCCGTAGAAGAATACTCCATTAAAATAGAACCAAACCCGCACAACATAGTAAACATATGCATCTCTAGTCCATGTTGATTAAGCTTTTGTGCTGCAGCTCGCCAGTTTGCATAAGTGCCGCTCTGCGTTAAATAAGGAGCAATGGTTTGTGCCATATTAGAAATAGGCGTATCTTTTTCTGTCCCATCTCTTTTTAGTTCACGCCTACCAATAACAAACGAACTCTTATCTTCGTTCCAACCCATTTGATCGTACATCGTATCGTACTTACCTTTACGTTGCATATCTTTTGCCCAGTCTATAAAATATTTCATAATGTAATCCTCTTGCTGTTTTGACTCATAATAAATCCCTTGGCTTGTTAACATCTTTCTTAGTTCTGCAGGGTCATATACTATTTTCATAGGCACAATAAATTCTAATAGCCCGTCGTGAGGGTGATGTACATTTACAAGCAAACAGTTACCATCTATAGAACTTCTTAAATGTCTAACTACTAGCATCTCATAATCATAAATTAATATCTGATCTTCAAAAGATGCGCCTCCTTTTTTGTCATGAACCGTAATAGTTCTATATACTCCTCCATGATTAGCGCCTATCCAATACCCTTTTTCATCTAAAGTTTGAGGCAATCTGTTCTTTTCTTTTTTTACTTTAGGTAAAACTTCGCCCTCTGTTGCAACAGTTTCAGCAACTTCAGCTTTTATAGGAACTTTACACAATTGTAATGGGGTTGAAATTTTATTCCAGTGAGGGCATTTAGTGCAGATGCCGGGATTATGGTTATCTATATCTGCACAGGTGTGAGGTTTGTCTTGAGTAGATAAAGCTTTTTCTTCAGTTTCTTCGTAAGTGTAACCAGGATGGCCTTTAGATAATACGTGAACCCATTTGTCTCGATCAGCTGAGTTTTGAATAAGCGATACTATTCGCCACCATATAGGTTCAGGGGCACTCTTCACATTATCAATATAATATTTTACTTGAGCGCATCCTTGATCATTTTGTTTTACGCTGTTTTTTAATAATACCTCAAAATTGTTTTCAATGTTTCCATACTTTAATTTTTTCTCTTCGTCAGTAAAGCTTTGTTGCTTCACTAATTCTTCAAGAGGAACCTCTTTACTTTCAATGCAACTTATAATTCGTTTAAGCTCATACACCGGAGCATCTTTTAAAATTAGAGTAGGCCTTGGCGGTTCTGATTTATAATTATTAGTATCCGGACATCGCAAGATTCTAGCCGAGTCCGCCGTTACAGAGGGGTCAATTTTTAGTCCCGTGTCTAAACAAAACTTTTTAAGTTTGTCAGCTAAAGGTTTCCATTCTTCTCTAGTAAGTTGATGTTTTAAAAACCAATATACGTGAATGCCGTTTCCACTATTTACAATAGCAGGCATAGGCAACTCAGATTGTTCAATAAAATTACTCAATGCAAGCAAGGCTTCTTTTTGAGATGCGTACTCTTTGTTCTCACCTACATCTAAATCAAGATAAAAAGACTTAATAAATTTAGTGCGAGCGGCCTCACGCTTTTGAGTTTCAAAAGTACCCATAGCAATGAAAGTATTATGATGCTCTTTGTATTTATCTATTAAGCCGACAGCTTCTTCAAGTGAATGTGCGAATGCGTGATTAAAAAGTTTAGTATTTGGTTTATTGTAAGCTATGCAATAGATTCCTTCATCAGGAAGAGCCTTGCTATAAAATTCATTTAGCATATTTATCTTTCGCTTTTTTAGTCGATAAGACGCCCCTACACAAATGTGCAGTTTTTAAAAACCTTCGGAGCGTTATCTATTCTACTCTTATCGGATTAATCTTCAACCCCTAATTTGGGGACTATTTTAGTATCTAAAAACTCTTTAGCTAAGTTCATATGAGACAACGGAAGAGTATCGGTATGATTCTCAAACTGTTCATCCCATGCTTCACTAAGTGCTTTTAAAAATTTTTTAATCTTGATACAGTTCTTATCCCTAATGGGAGAGCCTCGAAACCAACTATGAATAGTCATTCGAGATACCTTAAAGACTTTAGCAACTTCAGTCGCTGGAAGGTCTGCATTTACACAGGCCTTCGCTAACTGAACTCCAAGTCTATCTGTGTCAAAATTATTAAGCTCAAGCAAAAACGTCGGGCTATATTTTTTTGGCATAGTTATTCCTCTGCAAATTGTTTTAAAATGTCTGACAAATCGTCAGCAGGTTTAGGTGGTATCTTGCTACCTGCACGCACCACCGGCTCGTCTTCTTTAGGTACTTCTGCAACAACTTCAGGTTTTTCTTCTGTCATTTCTTCAAACGTTTCAGGAGCTTTGTGTTCATAACCAGCAACTGCTTCAAATCCAAATCGATCTGCAGTACCTGAACCCCCCTCTACATATTGAATAACTTGAACTGCTCTAAGTCTTAAAGATACTCCAGCACCAATTAAAGGTGTGAAATATGGAGCAGCCGAACCATTTATTTTAATCTCAGATCCTCCCCAAATATTACTATCTATCATAGGTATACCTTTAGCATCAAAGATAGCAGGCTTATACGCAGCTTTTGATTTAAACTTAAGAATAATATTACCTGTAGGTTCGCCCGCTTCATTTAGCTCCTCTAGATATGGTGGAGGGGCTTTCTTAATCTGAGCACCTTTTGCTTTCTTTAGTTCTTTTTCATAGTTCTCGGCGTAGACCTCATTTATCTGTTTTAAGATAGGTATAGCATCTTGCTTAGATAAAATAAGATTTACTTTGTAGTCACCCTCTTCCGAAAATTTAGTATCCGGTTTAGATAACCAAGGGTATTGCGCAACACCTTGAGGTGTTGTAAATGTTACAGGCTGTTGAGCCATAGTCTTTCTCCTTATTTAGCAGTTGGTTTACGTACAGTTATTTTAAACTCTCTCATCGTACTGATACCAGGAGGGAGACCCTCCTCCTCTCGTGTACTTAAAAACTCTTTAAAGTTTGCTTGACTGATGCGTTGTTGTAATAACTCTAACGCTTGGTTTTCTAGTACAAACGTTTTAAAGTTATCCCAATCCCCACATACAAAGTTTTCTTTAAGGGTTTTAATAATTGTACCGCTTTCAGTGCGTAGTGTTTCTGCACCAATGTCATCGCAAGTCTCTAGCATGGCACTCTCTAATCTATTCAACTGATCTTTGAATTCACTATCCTCTTGCTGGTATTTCTTAGCTAACTTATCTCGCTCTAATCTTATAGCCAAATAAGCTTTCACTAAGGAATCTACTTTTACTTCACTCATAGTCCTATTTCCTCTCTATATAAATCAACTAAATTCATATGCCTATCTACTTTACCCTGTAGCATTGCATACATCCTTCTTTCAATCGGAGACCCTTGTAAATGTACAACCGTCATTTTGTTTTTCTGCCCTACTCGATCAATCCGCGCAATGCATTGTATGTAGACTTCAACACTCATTACAGGCGACCAAAATACTACGGTGTCTGCCCGGGTAAGTGTGATGCCATGCGCTACGGTTTGAGGTTGTAGAACCAAAACTCGTGGGTCTGTTCCATTTTGAAACTCTTTAATAATCTGTGTACGATTGTGTGCTGATACACCTCCGTGAATTATTTGTGTAGTAATCCCGCTCTTCTCAAGATGTTCGGCTACTATATCTATAGTGTGTCTATAGGGTACAAAAACAAGAACTTTGTGAGCTGTTTGTTCTATAGTGTCAACAAGTTCTTTAAGCCTAGGTTTAATATCAAACTGCACAACTTTTTGCTCGTCAGTGTATACTGCGCCACCTGAAATCTGTAAAAGTTTTGTCATGGCGGCCGCAGCGTTTACTGATGTTACCTCTTGTCCCGCTGCTTCAATAATCATTTCTTTCTTAAGCTTCTTATAGTATTTCTCTACTTGAGGTGTTAGTGGTATCTCGCGTGTTTGATAAGTCACATCAGGTAAATCAAGACAATCATTTTTAGCAAAACGTATCGCCGGTTGTAATGCATTAAACACAGTATCTTGACTAGTCTTTTTGGGCAACCATTTGAATCTTGTAATTTGATTCATAACTTTATCGCGCCATGCTGTTTTAAATTTAGGTACACGGTTTGGGCAAACTAATCGAGCCAAACCAAATGCGTCTTCTGGAGATTGAGATGCAGGAGTACCTGTCATCATCCACAATCTAGTTTCAGGTTTAAGAATTTTAGCTAAAGTTTTCCATCGCTTAGTAGTAACTGACTTATAAGCATTGGCCTCATCTACTACGATCAAATCAAAGTTAGCGTTAGCTATATCATCTCTAACAATGTTTACACCGTCATAATTAATAATTACAAATTCGTATTGAGTGTTATTAATAATTGCACGACGATCTTCAGCAGAGCCGTAAGCTACGCCTGGCACACGATGAATGCATGTATTGTATATGTCATTCTTCCAAGCAGAAGTCATAATTGATAAAGGGCAAATCACTAATACTCTTTTGATCTTGCTTTCATTCATTAAATAATCAGCAGCCCATAACACGCTAGAAGTTTTACCGGTGCCTGCTTCATTAAAACAAAACGCTCTACGGTTTATACTAAAAAATTCTGAAGTAACTTTTTGATGGTCAAAGGGTTGAAATCTTCCTGACCATTTATAGTCACGAGTAATAGGTGAAGGGGGTGATTTTTTAAAGTTTAGTAAATCAGTAAGCAGCGTCATCTCATCGAGACCCCACTTTACTACAACGTCAGACAATGTCTCACGAGTTTCTAAAACTTTAAACTTCTTTAAATGTTCCTGTATAACGGGAACCACAGTGTTTGGCACTGTTAATTTAACAGCTACGTTTTCTAATATTTCCATATTGTCCTCTCATTGAATTAAGAGTATGAACTATATTTAAATACTAGTCAAGCTTTATTTTACTTACCTGCTAAATATTGTCGATCTTTTATTGAGCTATCTGAGTTTCTTCTAAAAGAACGGTTTTTTGATTTTGACTGAATAGTCACACCGTCTTTATTTTTACCGCCTTTAGACAAAGGTTTTTTATGTGCTATATCTTTACCTTCACGTTTATCAGCCACACCATTACCGTTTGCATCTCTTGAAGTAGCATCCATTTTACGTCTAGCACGTTGACGTTCCATGCGGTTTGCATGTTCGCCTCTACTTTTTTGTTGACTGTATTCTTTTTTGTAGGGCCTTTTTTTGTTTACGTATGGCATAATTAGCTACCTTTTTACTCCAATTAATAAATTCCTCTACCGTCGTGTCGCTTCTAAAAGAATTAATCGCGCGGCATACAAGTTGTATATTACGTCTATTATACACTCCTCCGGCAAAAATTCGATCAATACTTGCATTAGTCATAGATATGTTCCCTCGTGTTCTATTGCATGTCAAAGGTACGCCAGACAAAGCACATCTATAATTCTGTTTTTTTAATATGTTTATTAATTTACGTGGAGTTAAATCAGTCTTTTCTTTTTTAGAAAGTAAGTGTTTAAAGTATGCTGTCCAATCTCCATTCTCTCTTTCATATCTGCGATTAACTTTGTTAATCATAGTGCATTTTTTTGAGCAGCAAAGATATTTAGGATGAAGTGTTTCAAACTTTTTCTTACACACCTTGCAGGCTCTTGTATACATGTTACTTTCGTGGCTTATGGTGCTCGCACGTTTCAACCGGACACCACCCACACAGCGGGGTAGGATTAGGTACCCATTCGTCTTTTTCATAAGACATAGTTAATCGATCCAATGGTTGCTCAAATGATTTCCAAGCCTTGTGTATGCCCTCTCTAGTATACGACTCTTGAACAAAACTATTTTTCATGCAGAATAACAATCCTGCTTTTATTTTATTTACTTCAGGAAAACAAACAAACGCCATAAGCGCCATAAGTTTTAATTGTTTAGTATCAGGATATTTATTTGACCCTGTTTTGTAATCAATAATAAAAGCTTTGTCTTGATTTACAATAACTAAATCAGCTATGCCCCGCACCCATCTATTCTCATCTTCAAAATCGCACTGCTCCATCTTTTTAGTTAGCGCCATTTTATACTCCGGATACTTCTTTCCGGGTATAGCTACCAAAGTGTCTACCATCTTCTTAAATCGTAAATAGTTTTTAGCTAATGGTTTATTATCGCGCACATAAAGTTCTAACGCTTCGTGCACTTCTTTACCATAAATAGTTTGAGGAGTATCTACAAAAGAATAATTTTTTAGTATCCGTACTTCTTGATACTTTTTAGGACAATTAATATATTCTTTGAGTGAAGAAAAACTCCACGTAAAATCTGCCACTATCTTCCTTGACCTCTATATTTTTTAAACGAATTACGAAAGCTTTTATTCATTGTACTTGTTTTCGCAACTCTACCGCCTTGACTTGTGCGTTTATGTACGGGCTCTCTTGGTCTTTCTACTTGTTTTATTTTTGCCATCAATCATCCTCAGTAAATAAAAAACATGGGGTAGTTTCTCCTACGTATGCACCCATCATGTTGTAATAAAAATGCTCCATTGCATCTTCTTCAGTCATTCCATCTTCAGCCATAAGTTTTACTATTACTTTATGATAGCTATAACAAACTTTATTTTCATTATCTATACCTTTAACTACTCCTATAATGCAGTCATCAAAGTCGTCCATTGTTAATAACCCTTCATACAAATCATGCTCAATATCAATTGCCATGTTTAACTGTCCCATTTTTCATGTCTATAACTCTTATTGTAGTAGTTTCTGGAAGTTGAATGTACTCTTGGAGTAAGCATTTAGACGCTCTCGTATCTGGTCGATGCAATGTCATCCACAAATGTGCAATATCGCACGACTCAAAGTTACCCTGATATTCCCATTCATCTACGAAAGGATTAGTGCTAATAACTAATACGAATGCATACTCAATCATGACTATTCCTCCTGTAATCTTTTTTTGTCCCGCTCTTCTTGAATCTCATCTTCCCACGCTATTTTTTCGCGAAAGATTTTATCGAAGTTCTCATCAAACTTCTGCTCATTAGTTGGTCTTCGTCTACTACCTTTCCCACCATCGCTCATGTTTCATCTCCTTAAGTAGTTGTTTATAAGTTAATTTAGTTTTGTCCTCTTCAAAATCTACACTTAACAAATACCGAGTACCCTTAAAATTATACACCGTATGAGGTACTTGAGTGTTAAATAAGTAATAAGTGTGGGGATCATACTTCATCTCAATAAATTTATCAGTTACATTACCATGCTCTAAAGTTTTACCCCGTCTCAACGTGGGATTGAACATGCAATGACTGTAATCCCAATTGTTTAATAATAAGTTTAGCCCTACTCCGCGATCAGTATCTACATGCCAATCGTAATAAGTATTCTCCTCTAACTTTATAATCCCGGCTCTAAAAGGATGTGCTCTATATAGTTCTCGCCACCAAGGATCAATGGCCCAATCATCTTTTACTTCTAAAGCTTTAAAGTTGTAGTAATCTATCCATGCACTCTGAGGTGCAGTCGCTGCTCGAATATACATAAGATCTGCGGTTACAGAAGGTTCAGGTATTTCAAAGTAAAGATTAGCATTCGCCATAATTTTTACCGAAGTTCCCTTCGCACGCTACTGGCAATCCCTCTGCCCATTCCGGTGCTTTATTCATAGTCTGCATAATAAACCCTAACGCCTCGTGCGCATGTTTCTCTGGCGCTACACATACCACCGCGTCATGCACAGTAAGTAGTGGTCTATATTTAGTGTTAATGGTAACCATCTGTTCGCCAATAACTATCCGAGCTAATGCTTGTACCACGTTCTCTACTACTGCTCCACCCCATATACTAACCTCGCCTCGTCTTGATGCATAAGTATATCCATCTTTCTTTAGCTCTAAGTTAGGGTAGCGTATATATAATCCGTTCGGCAGTCGTAGTCCCTCCGGCGTAACTAATACACATTTCACTTTGCCTAAATAATAGGCAGGCTTTTCTTGAGGCCAAGACGCTATATCTTTAAGAGCTTGATCACATTCTCTCCACAGTTTTACTACTTCATGATTGACTTCTCGATATAAATTAACCAATCTTTGTGTAGCCATCTCGGTCATCTCTACACCCGCATTAATCTTTAGCACGTCTCGTAGTTTCTTCGCACCAGTCCCATATCCTAATCCTAAGACACAAGTCTTACCTACGGCTCGTTCAGTCTTATCTACTTCAGGCTTGTTATAAACCTTAGAGGCAAATACCGAATACACGTCTTCACCTTTTCTAAACTGTTCGAGTACATCGTGTTGCCCGGCAAACCAGACTAGTATACGAGCTTCGATCTGCGAAGAGTCACAATTCATAATCACATGATTGTCTGGCGGTAGGATTGCATTCTTCAATGCCTTTTGTTTCTTATCGCGTGATGGTAAGTTCTGAAAGTTTACTTTGTCTGAGCCTGCCCACCGTCCTGTATGTGCACCATAATACTTAAGCGGTATAGGAAGTTTCCCGTAGTTGCGTTTAGCTATGCCAACAAACCGTTCGATGCGAGTCTCTTCAATAGTAGATTTAGTACCAAGTCTTACTGCGCAAAGCTCTTGTACAAAAGCATTCGGATGTTCACACAAAGCTAGAAACCCTTGATCGCCCTTAGCTAAAGCAAAAGTTTCTTTGCCGGTAGCCGGACTAGTCTTCATAGGGACTACAATATTTAACTGTTCTAAGATGTTAGCGAATTGTTTATTACTTGCTAATTTTTTACGCACGTCTTCTACTTCACATTGAAGTTTGTCTGCAAGCGTCTGTAATAACTTATGTTTCTCGCCCTTTACATCTTCTAATCTATCCACAAGCAAGTGGGTATCAAGTTGTAGTCGCGGTAGGATGTACATGCGCAAAGTGATGTCAATAAGTTTTAATTCATTCGGAGGATATTTAATAGCTAACTTCTTGAATAGCTCATAAGTAAGTTTTACATCGTTCTTACAATACACGCCGTACTGTCGTAGCTCGTGATCGCGAAAGTCTTCTATGCGTTTACCTTTAGCGTCTAGGACTTCCGTTCCCTTTTCTCCTAGTGCATAACGTTCGGCAAGCACTTTAAGCGAACCGCCGGCGTCTACGCCATGTATAGATCGAGCCATGCATAAAGTATCTAAGTATCCTACCGGTTCAGCATTAAACTTCCATTTAAGTATAGCACCGTCAAACTGAGTGTTATGACAAAGTAACATCGCGTTACTCCAATCAATGTCAGCAATAGCTTTTGCCACTGCCTCTTCTCCGGCGTGCCATTCTGTTTTTTCTTCGTCTATTTTTATAGCTACACCAATGACTTGAAACCGTTCATCATTAATGTATTCTTCGGTAGTCATTCGGGACAGACTAAATCCCACATCGTAAAATGTTTCAAAGTCAATTGTTATTAGATTCAAGCTTTTTCTTCCTCTCTTTTATGCAATAGCCTCTGATATTGAATACCCCCATCTCGCTCTCCATACCACAATACCATTTGCCTCCATCATTAATTTTTGCGTCAGCCCCACATTTACAACAAACTGCAGGGCCAAGCTTACTATCTTCTTTTATTATTACCATTACCATCAGTCAAACAAGGCAAGCAATAAGAAAATAGCTACACCAATACCAACAGTATTAAAAAAATACCCTAACACTTTACAATCTCTTTTCGATACAGTGTGTAGTTTTTCTTCCTCTTGATCATCATGCTCTTGAGGCCATACAGTCATTTCGTTCTCCTTGAAGTTTAGTTATCATTAATTTTATTACCTTTAGCCCAAGGGCTTGTGGCTCTTGCTTGTTGTATAGTTAGCTTTGGTGGTAGTGTTATCTTGCCCTCATTTTCGAGTCGTTCTAATACGCTTACGCCCACTCCACTATAAATAGCTAATTTACCTCTACTTGTACTAGGGTTTTTTGCTAAATATTTATGTGCTCTATCTAAAAATACTTGTTCTTGCTCATCTGTATAATGTTTACGTTTCATTCTGACCTTTCTTTATTGATTGTCTTAGTTTTTGTAAATAAAAATCTGCCTTATCTAAATCTTCTGCACCATTCTTTAGTGCAAATCGCCACACATACTTAATTACGTTGGCAGTGCACACCGCTACAATGCCGGTAAGATTTGTAGTAGCAGACTCTATCGCGTCTATACACTCTATTTTTCCTTGAGTGTAATGAAGCGGGTGATTAACTTTGTCGTTTTTCATTGTTAAATACTTGTTTCCCTCTGATAAAATACTCTAGCATGTCTATATTTGTCTCGTCAATTACTAACGCGATTCCATTCTGAATACTTATCTCTCTTAGATGTTTCTGTTGTAAGCCCGTTGGTATATTACCATTGGCCTTGCACTCGATCGCGACAAACTTACCCTTGTAACAGGCAATGATGTCAGGTACTCCGCTACTCCCGTATCCACCTGTCGAGGCATAAAAGTAATATGCACCAAGTTCCTTAAGCTTGGCGCATACCTTTTGTTTTACTTTCTTTTCAGGAGTTGCCACTATGATTCTAGTGGCGGAAGTTCATCGACTGATAGTAATTCTACAGGCTCGATGTCAGGAAGATGAGAACCATCTAATGTTACTGGAGGTAAATCATCTACGGTAGGAATATCATATCCCGCGATTTCAGGAAGAATAGTTTCTTCCCCAAGGTCAATGCCGGTGTCTTTTGATGCCAGTGATTCTGGCTCTGGCGCAGTGACTGCCTCCGTCAAAGCGGGAAGATCTTCTACTGTTGGTTCATCAAAACCTATTACGCTTGGTAAGGGTGTGTACTCTTCGACCAAGGGTGTGTCTTGATTAGATATATAGATGAGTCCTCCCATTACTATCACTACTACTATTGCTAAAACATTTCTGTTTGAATTGTCTTTCATTCACGTTCTCCGTTTAGTTAAAATAAATACTACTCTC
>Ga0208159_1000165_pt1 | contig 27136 bp, 21 predicted proteins | sample 9_EtaG_FD_184082 | JGI IMG/M metagenome (GOLD analysis project Ga0208159, IMG submission 184082) | Marine viral communities from the Subarctic Pacific Ocean - 9_ETSP_OMZ_AT15188 metaG (SPAdes) (version 2) | ecosystem: Environmental > Aquatic > Marine > Oceanic | place: Pacific Ocean | collected... | reverse complement strand
CTATGAGAGTTAATTTCTTATCTGAAAGATGTTTAATTACACAAGCTGCTAACAACTTCGTATTGTTCAAAGGAGCTTAATTATTTATTAACATTTAAAAGATAGAAATTATGAGTTCATTTTTAAAATTAAACAACGCAGCTAATAATAAATTTATTAACTGTGACAATGTAGTAAACATTCAAGCTGCAATTTCAGGTTCAGGTGCTACTGCTGTAGCTACTGTAAACATAGTTTACAATATACCTACTGCAGCTGGAGAAGCTAACGAAGGTGGTTTACTTCAAACTATAGTAACTTATGCTGCTCCAGGTACTAGTAATGAGTACACTGGATTTACTGCTGCTACTTTGCAATCTCACTTTGAGGATGCAATTATGGAAATGCAAAATCCAGAAGCTAAAGCTGGTAAAGGTAATTATACTGGTTTTAAAGTGCTAAGTAGTATAGTTGGTGTTAAAGTAAGTGCTACAGATGCTCCATTAACGGACGCTGTACCTACTATTACACAAGGACATACTGCTAAATTAGCATAGCATGTTTATAATAAGATCCCGCTTCGGCGGGGTCTTTATTAATTTATATTATATTATATTATGGAAGAAACAAAAACAAAAAAGGCTCCAGTCAAGAAGGCTGCAGCACCAGTAGATAACTGGGAATACAAAGATAGAAACTATTACTTAATAGGTAATAAAACACCGTTAACATATACTTTACCAAGTAAGCACTCTAAAAGATACCCTTTAGTTTGGTTTGATCCAAAACAAGGTTATGAAAGAGAACTTAGATATGCTACTAATATGAAAAGTATATTTGTTGATGAACAAAAAGGATCAGCCACTTTAAAGCATGTAGTTTTTGATAGTGGTCATTTACATGTTCCAAAAGAAAAAAGAAATTTACAAGAGTTCTTAGAACATCATCCTCATAAAGGAATAGTGTTTCAAGAGTTTGATCCAATAGTAGAAGCAGAAGATCAGTTTGAAGATTTACAATACGAAATACAAGCTATGAATATGGCTTACGAAATGGATATTGAACAAGCTGAAGCAATATTAAGAGTTGAGTTTGGATCATCTGTTACTTCTTTATCATCTAAAGAATTAAGAAGAGATTTGTTATTATTTGCAAAGAGAAATCCAGAGTTATTTATTAACTTAGCAAATGATGAAAATGTAGTTCTTAGAAACTTCGCTATCCGAGCTGTTGAAGAAAGAATAATAGATCTATCACAAGATCAAAGAAGCTTTACTTGGAAGAGCAACGGTAGAAAATTAATGAATATTCCGTTTGATGAAAACCCATATTCAGCTATGGCTGCTTGGTTTAAAACCGACGAAGGCATGGAAGTTTATAAATCAATAGAGAAAAAATTCAAATAACAAGTGATTATAATTACTATGGGGCCGCAGCTAGCGGTCCCTTTTTAAAATATTAAAATGGCATTAAACGTAAACACTGTATACACTACTGTCCTTACTATTCTTAACAAAGAACAAAGAGGTTTCTTAACACCTTATGAGTTTAACAACTTAGGTAGACAAGTACAATTAGAAATATTTGAAAGTTACTTTGAAAACTTAAATCAAATGTTGAGACAACCTAGCAACGATACAGAGTATGCAAACAGAGTTAAATTGCTAGAAGAAAAAATAGCTACATTTGAAACACAAGCCACTGCAACTGTAGCTTTATCCGGTATATTCGGTCAAACAACATTACCTTCTGATGTTCATAGATTTGGTATGTTAGAATATACAGACAGTGCTAAACTTCCAGTTGAAGTTGAAAAATTATCACGTCACGAGTTTTTACAAGCTAGACGTTCTCAGTTAACATCACCTACAAGCAGTCACCCAATATGTTATTTGGAGGGAAACACATTAAATATATTACCAGGTATAGCCACAGCAGCTGCTAATGCAGCTAACGGTACAGGTGCTCAAAGTTATATTATAGAATACGTTAAAAAACCTGCTGACCCAGTATTCGGTTTTACAATTAACAGTGTAGGTGGATATGTATATGCTCCTGGTTCTTCTACTGATTTTGAAATATCAGATGTAGATCAAACTGAACTTATATTAAAAATATTAATGTACGCTGGTGTCATAGTAAGAGATCAGGAAATAGTACAACAAGCTGCTCAAGCTGCAGTTGCACAAGATTCACTAGAACAAAGTTAATAAATTATGCCAAATAAAACAGCAGCAACAATTCCACTAACTGAAAATGATCAGCAGTATTATTCAGGACAATACGGTCCGTTGCAAAATACTACTGGTGGTACAAAAGATGTATGGGAGTTTCCAGATTTAAACACAACACTTATAAGTAATTTTGATGCTATAGGAGGCGCTCAAGTAAGAGATACTGGTAACTTTGCTGTTCATGCTCTAGCTACTGGAAAAACTGTTCCTAGCGCTGCTAACTTAATTACACCTAGCAATGTTATTGTAACTGACACTACTAATAATACTATAAAGATAAGTCCAGCTATTGCTAACGGACAATTTATATTTTTAGATTTAACAGACATAGCTACAGGTGACAACTACGGTAGTTATAGCTATTTAACGCTAAATGATATTATAAGTAATTTTCAATTAGCGTATACAGGCAATGGTCAAATACTAACTCAAGTAAGTAGAAGCCAAATATTGTTTCATACTAGAAGAGCTATGCAAGAACTATCTTATGATGTTTTAAAAGCTTATAAATCACAAGAATTAACTGTACCTACTAATTTAACTGTACCAATACCAAGAGACTATGTTAATTATACTAATGTATCTTGGGCAGATCAATTAGGTATATTGCACACTATATATCCATTATGGGGATTAAGTGGTAATCCTGATGAACTTCCTATAATTGATGGTGCTACTGGTGTACCTACACAAAGCTCTTATGGAAATAACTTAGAAGCTTCACAGTCTGTTATAGAAGATAGATGGAAAGATGCAAACGATAGAGAAGTTGTAGGCGATTATGATCCATTTGATGATAGTGGAGTTTATAATTATCAATGGTGGAAACAAGCTTATGGTGGTAGATACGGTTTAGATCCTGAAACTACACAAAGAAATGGTTGGTTTAGTATAAATCAAAGAACAGGTATGTTTACCTTTAGCGCTAGCTTAGTCGGACAAGTAATACAGTTAAGTTATATATCTGATGGATTAAGTATTGATTTTAATAGTATTGTGCCTAAACTTGCTGAAGAAGCTTTTTATGCGCAGATATTGTATAGAATTGCTATGACTAGAAACGATGTAGATGGTGGAACTAAAGCTTTTTTAAAAAGAGATTCATATGTTAAAACAAGAAACGCCAAATTAAGATTATCTGAATTAAAACTAGATGAGATAGTTCAAATATTTAGAGGTCAGTCTAAATGGATTAAACATTAAATTAAATGCAAAGAAAATTTAACCATACATTTACTAAGTCTAAAATGAATAAAGACTTAGATGCTAGACTATTGAGTAATGACGAATATAGAGATGCTCAAAATGTTGCTGTCTCTAGGTCAGAGTCTAGTGATGTAGGCGCTTTAGAAAATATTTTAGGAAATTTACTTTTTAGTCAATTAACTTCTGACACTGCATCAACTCCAAATGTATATTTACTACAATTTATTGGTTGGTTTATAAACAACGATACTGATAAAGTATATATATTTGCAACTGACTTTCAAGATAGTTCAGCAGATCAAATATCTTTATTTGCTTCACCTAATAGTTCACACAAAATAATTGTAGCAGATTTAACAGCAAATACTATATCTACTATAGTGTCTGGTAGATTTTTAAATTTTTCTTACAATAGCCCTATACTTGATGTAGCAATGATAGAAAATCAGTTGTTTTGGACAGATAATAGAAACCAACCAAGAATTATAAATGTTGAAACTGCTGAATCAAACCCTAATTATTATTTCCACGAAGATCATATATCGTTAGCTAAGTACTATCCTCACAAGCCAATGCAGCTTTTTGAAGAATATTCTCAAGCAGCATTAATGGTTACTGCTAGTGGTTTAAGAATAGCAGGAGTAGCTACTTTTGATGCTATATATCCTTTCTGGTTGTTTAAAACAGCAGACATGAGCGCTACAATGCTAGCTGCTATTACTGATAATGTTGGACTACAAGGATATGTTAAAGGTAATGATAATAAAACTTATGAGTTTAAAGTTGCTTACGTCCAGCAATTGTCTGGACTTCTACAACCTTTTAATGCTGGTGCAGTAGCTGTATTTATTGACAGAGATTTAACTGCTCAAATTACAGAAGTTACAGATCCTGAAGATGAAGATTTAAATTATACAGTTTATTTTGTAGATCAAACTTCAAAAGATGTAGCTTCACCTTGGTTAAGAGAAGATCAAGTAAAGCTTAAACTTGATAGTGTTACCGCTAGTTCTAGTGGATATTTCTACACAAGCGGTGCTACTGGAAATTATGACTATGCACAAGCATTATATAAGTTTGGTACAAGATCACCTTATAATTACTTAGAAGATACAGCAGGCGGTGGTGACTGGTCATCTTTTCAAATAGCAAATCATTTTCCTAAAAACACTAGTACAGCAGCTATAGGCTTTCCTAGAATAACACATCCTAGTCTAGATCCTAATAAGTATTACGTAATAACAGATGTTGGTGATCCTGCTGCAGCAAATAAAAGTTTTAGTGTAAGCGAACTTAGTGGTTTTGTTAATGGAACTTTAACGCAAGTTAATGCCAATACAATATTTACAGCAGGCGACATTGTTACCGTACATTGGCCTAATAAATATTATAACTACAGTTTTCCAGGTGATCAAAAATTTTTAGAAGATAAGTTTGTAAGATTTTCTTATAGGTTTAAATATGATGATGGACAGTATTCTGTTATTGCACCTTTTACTCAAGAAGTTTTTATACCAAAACAAAAAGGATATTTTTTGAAAGAAGTTGGTAGACAGAAAAGTTCAGGATCAAGTGACAATAATTATATTCCACAAGAGTATAAAGCAGGTCAAAATACTATAGTTGACTTTATGGAAAATGAAGTTACTGAAGTTAAACTAAGAATACCTTGTGAATATGCTATAAATACTTTAGCTAATAATTTAAAAGTAAAAGAAATAGATATATTATATAAAGAGTCTATGGGACTAAGCATTAAAGTTGCTGAAACAATAGACATAGATGATACTTCTATAACTTCTAATACAACTAATTTTTTAGAATACATCTATCAGTCTAAACAGCCAATTAAAACTTTAAGATCTTCTGAAACTACTAGAGTATATGATAATGTGCCTGTGCGTGCCAAAACTTTAACATCATCAGGTAATAGAGTAATATTAGGTAATTTTTTTGATAAACATACATCACCTGAAAGCTTAGCATATTATGTTTCTGCAGGTAAAAAACTAACACCAAGCACTACATCGCAAAACCAATCAAAAAATATAAGCACTAATTTACCAGGTAAATTTAGTAACGTGTCATATCCTAATCACACTTTAAAACAGAACAGAACTTATCAAGTAGGTTTAATATTACAAGATAGATACGGCAGATCTTCTGATGTAATATTGTCAAAATTTACTGACACTAACTTTACTTTACAATCAGGTACATTTGCAGATGATCCAATAACATTTTTTGGCTCAACAATTTATCATGGCTATTTGCCTTCAGTAGTAGCACCTTTATCTACTACACCTTTTAAAAACGCGGTTAATTCTGGTATTGTTAACTGGCCAGGAGATTCTTTAAAGGTTTTATTTACTGAGCAAGTACCTCAAACAATTAGCTATGCAAGTGGTTATCCAGGTTTATATGAAGATCCTTTAGCAACAGCTACAATAACTACATCTAGTACTACTAATAAGTTTATTGAAATACAATCTGGTGGAGCAAATGATTCAATACAACCAGGAGATATTATGAAGTGGACAGCTTCAGGTGTTAATTATGAAGTAGTAGTTCAATGGGCTATAGCTCCGTTTCCTGGTTCTTCTCCACAAGAAAATAGATACGGTATAGTTACACAAGACGGGCAAGATCCAGCTGTTTATCCAGCTGTATTACAGTCTGTAGATTTCATTAAAGCTGGAAATGCTACTGGATGGTATAGTTATAAAGTTGTAGTTAAACAACTAGAACAAGATTATTATAACGTATATTTACCTAGTTTATTAAATGGAATACCTGTTATAAAGCCTTTTGATTTAACATGTACTTTTGTTAGTGGTCAAAAAATAGCGACAGTAGATGCTGTAACAGGTATAGAGAATTTAACGTTTCCCTTATTAGAAGGAATGAAAGTAGTTACGCCAGGTGGTAAAACTTATTATATAAATAACGTTTTGAATTTTACTCAGTTTGAATTAACCTCAACGGCTACAGCAAGTGAAAGTAGCGTAGAAGCTTCTTTTAGCACAGAGTCTAGCACAGGCGTTTTAAATGTAACTACTTTACTAACCGACAATGCTAATAAAGTACCACCAGCTTTGAATGAAACAACACCTGTTCAACAACAGTATTCTACTAGTGATATAGAATTAATACCTAGACTAGCTGAGTTAAGTAGTTCTTTTACTGTAGATAGACCTTATTTTGCTTCTGCTACAACTGCTTCAGGTCCTGTATTTCCAGGATTACAAACAATGAAAGTACAGTCAATTGGTAATTTTGAAAACTTGTTTAGAAGAGGTAGTTATAACGGTTTATATAATGCTGACACAGATCCACCTACAGCCATAATACAAAATACTTTTAACTTAGGATCAGATTCACAAATAGCTAAACCTTCGTCTGAAGCTGAAACATTACCTGCTATATATGAAACAAATCCTACAATAAGTAATATAGAAATATATTATGAAACAAGTACATCAGGTACTGTAAGAGAATTAAACACTTTAATAAGAGATAACTTAACTGTACCAACACAATTTGTGACAGCACTAGTAGGTGGTACGGGTACATCTCCTTTAGGCACAGTAAGTTTTAACGAAAGTTTACAATACTCTGCGGCTGCTACTATAGTTGAGTTTCAATTAGTAGATCAAAATGGTAATTTAATAACATATGCTAATGCTGAAAATTTTGCTGTAAGTACAGCTACGTATCAAAATGGAACTACAATCACGTCAGCACCTTTTACTGTAAGTCAAAAAGGTAGTGATAATATTTACTTATTAAAGCCAACAGCGACTAATCCAATGTACAGTTCTGGCGATGCTGGCTTAGATAATGTTAATTTTAATATTACTTTTGATTTTTTACAATTCTCAATATTGCCTGTACCGTACAGTATTAATGTTTCTACTTTTGTGGTTAATACAGCTCCGGTATTTAATACTAGAAGAGTTGATGCACCTGGCACTGTTTATTACGTTACATCAAACTTAGGCACTGGCGCGCCAGTAGCACCAGGCCCTACCAACTGGGGAAATGATGATGGCTCAAACACTACTAGGTCTCGAGCAACAAATGGATCTAATAGTAGCAATGCAGAATCTGGCACAGGTATTAGTTGGCAATTATTTGTTAAAAGTGCAAGCATGTTTGGAGACTCTAACTTCATACTAGCTAGTTCAGTAGAATCATTAGATTTAAGTTTATTAATTCAAGGTGATCAATGTAGTTTAAATGTTGGAAAATATAGCAATGAGTATACAGTTGCAAATATAAGCGTAGAAATAAGAGCTATAGATCAAAGCGGCAATGGATTATCAACTGTAATATCTGAGTTTGATTTAAGGTTAACTGAAAGTTAATATAGTAAATTAAGTAATAAAATAAGTGATTATATAATATGGCAAATACACTACCGTTAATAGAAGTAGATTATTATAATTCTATTTGGAACAAAAGAGTTTTAACGCCTCAACCAGTGAAGCAGATAGGAACAACAGACGCGGTACCAGGTGGTACTGGATCAGCTGCTAATTTAGGTACTTGGCCTCTTAACAATGTGTTTGCTCCGCCTTTAACATTTAATCCTCTTTTTATTACTGATGGATCTGATAGAATTACTACTACTGAGTCTGTGAGTACACAAAATTTTTATACTGAAGAAATGTACATTAGAGGAGGTTTTAACAACAACTCTATGTCTTATGGTGTAAGGGCTTACTTAGATGAAGAAGAACCATTACAGCAGCATAGGTTCAACACTTTAATACATTCAGGCATATTCAACTCTAGAACTGGTATTAATAGAACAAATGAATTTCCAGTAGGAACTAACATTACTAGATCAACTAATCCTCAATACGGTTCTATACAGAAAATATATGCTGATGAAAACGATGTAGTAGTTTTACAAGAGAATAAATGTAGTAGAGCTTTAATAGATAAAAATGCTATATATAATGCTGAAGGTGGAGGTAGTGTAACTACTACTAACCAAGTTTTAGGAGAAATAGTACCTTATTCTGGAGAGTATGGTATTAGTCAAAATCCAGAATCTTTTGCAGTATATGCTTTTAGAAAGTATTTTGTTGATAGAAATAGAAATGCTGTATTAAGATTATCTGGAGACGGTATAACTGAAATATCAGAGTATGGTATGCGTGATTTTTTTAGAGATAATTTATCTACATTAAATGATAATTATACCAACGAATACACTCAAGATTTGAGAATAACATCAATAAACAATTCTCAAGGTAATCCTGTAAGTTATTTTTCAGTTAATGCAACGCCAAATTTAAACAAATCTCAAACAATACCAGGTTCTAAAATATTTATTTCTACTGATCAAGGTCTTACTTATACTGACACTACAGCTACAGTATTAGGATTTGGTTTTGTAAGTATTAATACAGTATTATTTACTGATAAAATACTAGATGGCTCAATTATGAATGCTGGTAGTAATGGTAGATTAAAATTAATAGCTCCATATAGAAGTAGAGTTTATGGTGGTTGGGACGCTTACAATAAACAATATGTTGTTTCTTTACAGTACAACAATGCTAGAACAGGTGATCCTAGTAGTGTAAGCGGATCCAATGCTTTACCAAGGCGTGACACTACATTTTTTACTTTAGGTTTTGATGAGAGTGTAAATGGTTGGCCAAGCTTTTATAGCTATATGCCAGGAGCAATAGGTAGTTTAAAAAATAAATTATTAACATTTAATAACCAACCGTATGCGCCTAATGACTATACATCACAAGGTACTAATCAATTAACAGGCTTATACACTCATTATGAAATATCAAGTTCTCATGGAAATTTTTATGGTACTAGTAATGCATCTACAGTTTCAATAGTAGCAAACTCTCAACCTTCATTGCAGAAAAACTTTTTAACAATAGACTATGAAGGCGATAGTGGCTGGAAAGCCAGTGTGATAACGTCTGATCAAACAGGTAAAAATATAAACAGAACAACCGGTGGTGCTTTATCAGGTGGCTTTAGCTTTAGTGATGATAATGCTAAAGTAATTAATAGCTACATAGAAGGAGCTTATGATGGCCTAGGTAATACAGGTACAGCTGCTAGTCCAGCTAATCAACCATTATTAAGAGGTGGTTTTGACAGAAAAGAAAATAGATACGTAGCAAACTTTATTAATAATTCAACACAAGCACCAGGCGAAATTATATTTGGTGATAGTATTAGCGGCTTAAAAGGTTATTATTTGGATATAACATTTAGTACTGATACTAATACAGATCCAGGCGGCATGAAAGAATTATACTCAATAGGTGTAAACTACAATGTATCTTCATTTTAATTTAATATGAATATAAGAAAATTAACAGAAGCTGATTATAAGGCTTTAGAAAAATGGTGGAAAGCTTGGAACTGGCCACCTATTGAAAAAGATTTTTTACCAGAAAATGGTACTGGTGGATTAATGGTACAATCAAAAGATGGCACACCTATTGTTGCTGGCTTTTTATATATGACAAACTCTAAGGCAGTTTTGCTTGAATGGATTATATCTAATCCAGAATATAGAGAACCTGACAGAGACGCAGCGATAACAGCTTTAATAATGGGAGCTGAAGCTGTAGTTAAAAACGCAGATAAAAAATATATGTTTACTATTGGTAGAAACAAAAACTTAATTAAAAAACATAAAGAATTAGGGTGGAGTGTAGATGAAAAACCATCTTACGAAATAGTTAAAAATTTAAAATAACAAACATGGGAGTTATGACAGGCCTAGCTATAGCTGGAACTATAGCTGGAATTACATCAAACGCAATAGCTGCTAAACGTGCTAAAGACGAAGCCGCTAATCAGAAAGAAATAAAAGATACTCAACAAACAGCATTAGACTCTTTAGTTGAAGAAAGACCTGCTTTTAACAATCCTTATGAAAATATGACAAATCAGTTTGCTAACTTAGATAATCCATATGCTAATTTAACTGTAGCTACTGAAGCTTTTAAAATGCAAGCTGAACAAGCAGATCAAGCATTGGCAAATAGTTTAGATGTAATGATGGAGACTGGTCAAGCTGCTGGTGGTGCAACTGCTTTAGCACAAGCTGCACTGCAAAGTAAAAGAGGTATTGCTGCTAGTATACAAGCACAAGAAACACAAAACAAAGCAATGGCTGCAGAAGGTGAAGCTAATGTTCAGAAGATGAAAGCTGAAGGCGCTCAAAGACTAGATGAAATGAAAGCTCAAGGAGATATAATGGAACAACAAGATGCTATTAACTTTCATGAAGCTAAAATGGATCGAACAGCTAAGTTGCTAGACAATGCTGCTCAAAACGAAATGGATCAAAGAGCTGCTAGAAGTGCTGCGATCATGGGTATAGGTAATGCTGCTGTATCAGGAGCTGGTAGTATAATTTCAGGCTATAAAGCCGACAATCCTTAATAAATATGAGTTTTACTAATCCACAAAGAATAATAAATAAGCAGTTTGACTCTTTTGTTAATAGTAGTAAAAACATTACTAACAATGTAGCTACTAGTGTAGAGCAAATGAGACAGCAAGTAGCTAAACAAAAAGAGTATACTAAAAAACTAGAACAAGCTGATCAGCAAGAAGGTTTTCAATTAAGATCAAAGTTGAATGAAGTTGGAACTACAGGCAACAAAGTGTTAGATGAAAACATACAAGCTTTTTGGAACGAAAAAGTAGACGACTATTTTAAAATTAAAAATGCCATGCAAGATGGTACTATTACTAAGCAAGAAGGTAATAGAGGCTTATCTCAAATAATGGCACTAGTGCCTCAATTCAAAAGACAAGTACAAATTATAGGTGCACAGTCAGCTGCATTTAAAGAAGATGCTGCTAATGGCAATGTATCTTCTATAGGTTCTATAGAAAATAAAAGCTTTCTAAAGCGAGCTGGTCAAGGCGGTAATATAGGTATAGTAGAGCGTGGAGGTCAATTATACTTCTTTGCGCCAGAAGAAGACGGTGAACCTGCGTCTATGATAAATGGCAATGAGTTGTTAACAATGGAAAACTCAGGTCAAAACATGTATCAAACAAAGCCTAACTTAACAGAGCCTGGTACAGCTATATTTAACAAGATAATACAACCTGAAAGCTTAGAAAGTGATTTTGTAGAAACTATACCAGTTAAAAAAGGAGATATTAATCCTGTGACTGGTAAGCCAATTCAAAACTTAGAAGACGGTAAAATATATAGTTATAGAACTATAAAACAAGATAAAAAACAAGGTGCTATTGAAGCTATGCAAAAAAGTCCTGCTATAAGTAGCATGATAGGTAATGACAACTTAATGAAAAGAGTTTGGCAAGATGAAATACCTGATGAAGAAATAGAGCGTATAGCTGGAGAACAAGGTTTTGATACATCGTTATATAAAGACGGTTGGCATGAGTATACTCAAAATATGTCAGAAGATCAGATTAGTAAAATTAATAATGAGCAAAATGAGATAATGAAAATTTATTTAGCTAATAAATTTTACAATGACAATGCTACAATGGATAACACTCTTAAGTATGTTAAAGAAGAAGTAATAAATCCTACAGATACAAACGAAAAAACAGGTGAACCATATTACATGGACATTGTAAATGATACAGTATCTTTCTTTGAAAATCCATTAGAAAACAAAAACCTATTGCTAAATCATAGTATTACTAGTGGTGGTAAAACTTTCAATATTGACAATATTAGAGTTCAAGATGACATGGTGTTTATAGAGACAGAAGATTATCAACCTGTAGATGAAGAAACTGGAGAACCAGTAGGAAAACCAGTTTACAAAGTAATTGAGTCGTTTAACATGAAAGATCCTTCACAACAAGCTGTATTAGCTCAAGACTTACAAAGAGCTGCAGGTGGTAATAACAAAGATAACAATGAAGTTATAGCAATGTTTAGAAGGTTATATCCTGAAGTATATAAGAAAAGACAAGTAGAACTAAGCAAGACAGCGAGCAAGAACAACGTTCCTACTGGTTTTGCTTTTAAAGATCAAAAAGCTTACAACAATTGGAAAGATAAACATCCACTTGACGAAGAAGGAAAACAATACCTTAGAACTAATAAAAAGTTAATAGCTGCTCAAGCAGCAGTTGATGCTGCCGGTATAGATCCTATAGCTAGATCTATGGCTCAAAAAGAATTTATGGAACTAGAATATGAAATTTATCAAGAAGCTTTAATACAAGGATCATTAAACAAACTACAAGGTTAGTAATATGTACGAAATAGAAGGCGTAAAGATAACTAGAGAACAGCTAGAAGCTGAAGCTAAAAGAAGAGGTATAACTTTTGAAGCTTTACTTGAGGCCAATAAAGGCAAGATAGTAGAACTAAGAGAAGATGGTACGCGAATACTAGAAGCTGAAATTGTTCCTTTAGTAGAAGAGGACAAACCTGATGTATCAAGGCCTTTAACTATTGAAGAACAAAATAGATTTGCTGACTCTATAATGAATCCAGCTAAGTATGATCCTGCAAATCAAAACGTACAAACAGTAATGGGACAGCCTGTTATTTCAGGTGAGTTTAAAACTCAAGATATAGTTGGTCCTGATGACGTGTCTCTTAGTGCAGAAGAAAGAACCGCGTTGAGTGAACAGAACTATGATAGTAAAGTTGAGTCATATAATCAGAAGATTAAAAGTATAATGGAGATGCCAGGCGTTTCTCAAGAAGAAAAAATAAAGTTAGTTAATGAACAGCCAATGCCTGAGTTCAACATGCAGAATACTTATCCCAGCGTGCCTGGTTTTGTAGAAGATGAATCTGTACCTTCATTAGATGCTTTTATTCCTGAAAGCGATGAAGCTAAAGGTGATATTAATAGAAACAATGAATACTTAATGTCTAATAAAAGGAACGAAGTAAATGAAGTTATTGGGCCAGTAGGTAATTCAGAAGATTTTAGAAAAGAAGACGGAATAAAAACAAACGAGGAGTTAGATAAAAAAGCAACTGAAGCTTTTGTATCACTTAGACAAAACGATCCTATAATTAAAAGTAGATTAGAAGCTTATAAAAAAATGTATCTTCCAAATGTTGAAGCTTACATGAATGATCTTATAGAAAAAGATGTTTACGACACTACAACTCAAACTGGTATTAATGCTTTTCAAGAAGCTCTTGGTATTTACTATGCTAACTTAATAGAGCAAGCAATGCTAAAAGATAATGCTGTTACTTCTCAAAGCGAAAAAATAGCTGAACTAGTAGAACAAGAAATAGCAAACAAGCAAGTTGCTTTAGGTAGAAGTCAAAGTGATTTTTATAGCGCTATAGATAAATTACAGTCTTATATAAAGCCTTTTGATATTGGAACACCAACAATGCTTAATCCAGCTAGGTTTTTATCAGGAACTTTAGATTTTGCTGAAAGTTTAGCAGTGAATACTGCAGATTTACTTTATGATGCTCCAAACACTATTGGTGCTCAAGTAGATGGCATGCAGATTAAAGCTAATAAAGAGATGCTTGAAAAGCTAGAAAAACTTAGAAGTGAAGGTAAATCAGATGATGATGAAGTTGTTATAAAAATACAAAATCCTCTTGGGCCTTCATATCCACAAATAGAAAAAAGAGGTACTATATTTAGTTTAGAACAAGACGCAAAAGTAAATATAGGTCAAGGTTCTGAATCTTTAGTAGAAAATATAGAACAAATAGAAGATTTTAAAGGCTTTTCTGAGTTGCAAAAAAAAGCTAAATTTACTGATGGAATAAGTTTTTCTGATTTATCAGTAGCTTTAGGACAGTCGTTACCTACAATGGCAGCAGTTTCTGCTGGAGTTGGAGCTTCTATGGTGCCAGGTCTTGGTCCAGTTGCTGTTGGTATGGTAGGTGCTATGGGACAAGTTGCTGCTACAGGTTATTTTTATGCTGATGAATATATTAACGGTGTAAGGCAAGGTGTATTAGATAACCCAGATAAATACCCAGGTGGAGACACTAAAGAAAATATGCTTAAAGCTATTGAAAGCGGTGAGTTTGACGATGTAGCTCAAGACATAGCAATGGCTAGTACGATGAGTCTTTTAGAAAGAGTTGGTGCGGGTAGTCAAATAAAAGCAGCTCAAGCAATATTTAAACAAGCTAAAATTACAGGTGGTTTAAACAAAATGTATTACGATGGTGTAAAACATTATTTAAACAAAGTAAAAAATAATGCTGTATTATTAAATAAGTCAGGTAGAAACGAGCTTGTAACCGAGTTTTTTCAAACAGGATTATCTCAAGTTAATAAAGGTATTAAAGGTGAAGGTGGTATAAACGATGCACTAAGATTTGTAGAACCTAAAGAACTGTTAGAAGCATCTCTTGCTGGTTATTCTATGGGTGTTGCTCTTCCTTTCGCAAGTAATATTAGATCTAACACTTCAGATGCTAAAAATTTAGCTCTTAATTATGTAAGAGAATTTAATTTTAAAAAGCCATCAGCTAATATAGTTAGAACAGAAAAGTTTTTTGCAGAATTACAAAACAAAATAAAACAAAAATACTCTGATGCTGATGGTAATATTATAGCTACTAAAGAATATAACGACGAAATATCTGCTTTATCAGACATAAGAAATGCTGGTTTAAAAATGCCTATAAACTTTAGCAAAGTACAAAGACAAGAAGCTACAGATTTAATACTAGAAAGAAGCAAGTTACAAAGAGAAAACGAAGGTATTGACCCACAGTTTCAAGCTAAGAACAAGGCAAGAATAAATCAAATAAATAAAAGACTAAACGATCTAGCTGAGGTTGAGATACAAACAAGAGGTGTTGAAGACGTTACCGCTCAACTAGATGATGATATAGTAGATTCTTTTTTAACCTTTGATACTTCAAAAGAACTAGAAGAGTGGTTAGAAGGTAAAGGCGTTGAAAATGCAGAGCAAAAATCACAACAAAGAGGATTAAGTTTAAACATAGACGGAGTAGAATATTCTATTCAAAATAATGAAAAAAATTCTAAAAGTGGTTTCTTCTCAGGCATGCATGAAACATTACATAAGTTTCTTAAAAACACATTAAAAACTAATCCTGATGTTGTTTTTCCAGTAGCTAAAATATTAAAGAAAAGATTAATAGAGTTAGAAAACGATCCTAGAGTTAATTCACAAGATTTAAAATTATTAAATAATACTTTACAAAAATATAAAGACGATGTAGAAGTTGATAGCGCTATAGAAGCAGAAGAAGTAATTACCTTGTTTAGTGAGTTTGCTAATAAAGGTATTATACCTTTTGATACTCAAAAATTTCAAGGTGTTAGAGATGCTACTAGAAGACTACTTCAGAACTTACCGGGTGCTAAAAACTTAAAGTTTGAAAATGAACTAGATGTATTTAATTTTATAAAAGATTATAATAGATCTATACGTAAGGGAAGGTTTACTAGAGCTCAAGTAAGAGCTGCTAGAGAGGGTATAGACATAGGAGAAGATATACAACAAGTTGCTGACGCAGACGAAGCAGCAAGAAAACCTAGTAATAGAGATTTAAAGCAAGCAAAAGACATTGCAATAGACGAAATAATAGAAAATAAAAACACTAATGATCCTAGTGTTCAGATGGAATTAGCTTATCAATTTTATCCTGACGTTGTTAATTATATAAAATCTGGAAGATTTAAAATAGGTAATGAACGTGTTATTGACAATCCTAAAATAGCAGGCGTTATAGATGAAGATGGTTTTAGAAGAGAAGGAGCTGTTACTATAGAAGACTTAGCTATGGATATAGTTACATCTGATAGAGGAGTAAAAGGTATTGTAGCTGACTATTTTAAAAAACCTGCTAGTGAAAGAGGTACTTTAGGACAGTTTGTTGGTGGTGGTAAATTTGATTTATATAGAGCTACTGAAATTGCTGCTAATACTTTAGGCATGCAGTCTCAAGAAATTAAACAGGAAACAACTGAAGATTTTAGTAAAGAAGAAAAGCCTTCATTAAGAAAGACTATGACAGATCTAGCTCAAGAGTTAAATTTTGATGAACAGTCTACTGAAGAAGCTGCTATAGAGCAAGCAGAAGTAGAATCTTTAGCTAGTGATATGGCTGAAGCAGCTAGTAAAATATTAAAAGGTAAATTAAAAGCTCCAACATCAAAAGAGTTTATTCAAGATTTACAAAAACAGTCTAGTGATTTAGCTTTTAAAAGAGTTAAAGAATTAATGGGTAAGCCAAAGTCAGAGCAGTATACGAAGTTTATAGAAGACTATGCTTTAGCTATATTAAACAAAACGGCTCAGACTACTTTAAATAAAAGATTTAATAAGCTTACTCAGCCTGTAATAGATCCAGAGACTGGAAAGCAGGCTAGAACATTGACAGAAGAATCAAGAGCTGAAGGGTCGAGAATTAAAAATCCTTATGCTGGTAATCCCAAAAGAGAATTAATACCTGATCTTGATGTTCAAGATATGGTAGAATATTTTACACCTGAAAAAGGTAGAAGAGATGCTAAGCAAAATACATTAGCAGAAGTAGCGGCATTTGAGTTTGTTGTAGATGCTATGCCTGAAGCTCTTAAAACAAAATTAGATGATGGTACTACTATAGCTGAAAGAAGAGCAGATTTATTTGGTCAAGACGTTGTTAATGCAGAAATAGCTTATATAGCTAGAGAGCTAGGTAGAGGAGTAGATTATAAAGCTGCTAAAAATATAGTGTTACCTGCTGACCTTGCAGAGGAGTTTGAAACTGTTGCACCTGAAATAGTTGAAGCTGCTCAAAAGTTTGGTATTGGTATTGATGAAGATTATACCGAAGGTTTTGCTCAAGCAATTGAAGGTGTTGATCCTAGAATTACAGAAGCATTAGTAGATGTAATGTTTACTGAAAGTCCTGAGCTAGCTGAAGGTGGTGAGTTTATAAAAGAAGTTGTTGGAGTTTTAGAAGAACTAAATCCAGATCTTGCAGCAGCTATAAAAAGAAGAGAGTTTGTAACTGCTAGTAAAAAACAAGGTGTTAGGGTTATAAACGAAAGGCCAGCAAAAAACCTAAATAAACTTGCACAAAGAATCACGAGCAGCTTATTAGATAATAGATTAGTTAAAGCTTTTAATCCTACATTAGAGTTTGTAGGTTATGCTAATAGATTATTAAATGCTGCAAAAGAAACTGGACCTAACAAAGTTAATGCACCATTTTATGCTGACAGATTGAGAGCACAAGGTTCTAACTATATAGATAACTCTCAGTTAAAAGATATTATTCCTGCACATATAAAGCCAATGAATAAAAGCTTTGGTTTTATGGCTAAAACATTAAAAAATATTTTTTCTACTACTAGCTTAGAATCTAAATTAGCTATGGTTGAAAAAGAAAGAAATGTAATTGAGTTGGCTAACATAGCTAATAAAAAAGTTATAAGTAAATTAATTTTAGCTATGCAAAAAGATCTTGCTTCTGGCAAAGGAATTACTAAGTCTCAAGTGTATCAGTTCTTTCAACTACAAACAGGTGTAGTAAAAGGTTTAAGAGCTTTAACTAGTCTTGATTATCTTTACTTAATAGAAGGCAATCAATGGATTGAAGGTAAAGCAAGACCAAAAATACTTTCATTTTTAGAACTTACAGAAGAAGCACAGCAAGCTAAAATACAAGAGTTTATTGATGAGTTTCCTGAGTTTAAAGATAGATATGACATAAGATTAGAAGAAAAGTTAAACGCTGTTGATAGTAAAACTGGTGAGAAAAAATATACTTTTGAAGAAGCTAGAGCGAGAGCAGCGTTTGATCCTACTCTTTCTGCTTATAGAGATTTAAAAACTAAAGGAGAACATTTAGTACCTAATTCAGTAACTATGATTGAATTAGCAGAAGGTGTGTTAAGAAATAACTTAGATCAAGCTAAGCTAGATCAGATACTAGCTGGTCACGGTCAGTTTTTTGGGCCTAATTATGTTATGGATCTTTTAGATACTAAAGGTATTGAAGGTGGTAAAAAAATAGCTTTAACTAGTAAAGAAGGTATATTTAGATTAAGTAAGTTTTTAAAAAATACACCTAGTGTAAGTAACAATATATATGCTTTAAACGGTAATAAAGCTTTTAATGAAATACTAAATACAGAAATATTTTTTAAAGCTTCTGAAGATCTTGACAACTCTATAAAAGAAGCTAAAGATTTTGATGTTGATATGCTTAAAGCTTTAGATGTAGTAGAGTTTAGTGAAGCGCCAAGTATGAATCAAGTTTTAGAAAAAGCTAAAATTATAGATGACGCTTTAAAAGTAGCTCGTAATCCTTTAGCTCCTATTAAAAAAATTAGAGTATTTGATTTTGACGACACGCTAGCTACAAGCAATAACATAGTAATAGCTACTAGTCCTGATGGTACTACTATAGAACTAAACGCTGAAGAGTTTGCAGAGAAAGGACAAGACTTAAAAAACCAAGGTTATAAAATGGACTTTAGTGATTTTAATAGAGTAACAGATGGTGGTCGTGGTCCTTTATTTGAAGTAGCTGAAAAGATTAGAAATGCAAGAGGCAACGAAGATTTATTTGTGCTAACAGCACGAGCACCTGAAGCACAAGGAGCAATATACGATTTTTTAAAGTCACAAGGTTTAGAATTTAAAAGACAGAATATAATCGGGTTAGGTAACTCTACGGGTGAAGCGAAAGCAAATTGGATAATTAGTAAAGCAGCTGAAGGATATAATGATTTTTACTTTGCAGATGATGCAATGCAAAATGTTAACGCAGTGAGAAAAGCTTTAGATGTTATAGACGTTAAGTCTCAAGTACAACAAGCTAAGATAAAGTTTGCTAAAGATGTAGATGTTGACTTTAATAAAATAATTCAACAGAAAACAGGTATTGCTGCAGAAAAAGAATTTAGTGATGCTAAAGCTCAAGTAAGAGGTGCTAATAAAGGTAATTATAAGTTTTTTATACCTTATTCAGCTGAGGATTTTCAAGGTTTATTATACCCACTTCTTTCAAAAGGATCATTAGGTGATGCTCAAATGGCTTGGTTTAAAACACATTTAATGGATCCATACGCAAGAGCAATGGAAAACTTATCTCAAGATAGGTTAAATTTAATGGAAGATTTTAAAGAGTTAAAACGAAGATTAGATGTACCTAAGAACTTGAGACAAGAAAATGAAAGTGGTTTTTCAAACGAGCAAGCAGTAAGAGTTTATTTATGGAACCAACAGGGAGTTGATATGCAAGACTTTGGACTGTCTAAAACTGATCAAAGAGATTTAGTTAAACAAGTAGAAACAGATCTTACTTTAAAAGAATTTGCAGATCAATTAGTTGAAATAAATAAAGCCTCATATCCTACGCCAGATAAATCTTGGCTAGCAGGTAGCATAACTTCTGATTTGTTAAGAGGTTTAAAAGAAGTAAAAAGACCTAAGTATTTAAAAGAGTGGCAAGACAATGTTGATTTAATATTTAGCAAGAAAAATTTAAATAAATTAGAAGCTGCTTATGGGCCTAAGTATAGAGAAGCAATGGAAAATATACTTAAACGTATGAAGTCTGGCAGTAATAGAGTTGGAGAGTCTAGTAGATTAGGAGGTAAAATACTTAATTATATAAATGGATCAAATGCTGCTATAATGTTTTTTAATACTAGATCTGCTATACTTCAAACTATATCTAGTATAAACTTTTTAAATTGGAACTTTAATAATCCATTGAAAGCTGGACAAGCTTTTGCTAATCAACCTCAGTACTGGAAAGATTTTATGACGTTAATGAACTCTGATTTTTTAAAAGATAGACGTAACGGTTTAAGAATAAACATAACTGAATCTGAAATAGCTGATGCTGCAAAAACATCTAAGAATAAAGCAAAAGCAGCTTTAGCTTATATATTAAGTAAAGGTTATTTACCAACACAGTATGCTGATAGCTTTGCTATTGCTTCTGGTGGTGCTACATTTTATCGTAATAGAATAAAAGATTTAGTTAAAAATCAAAGCATGTCTGAAGCTGATGCTGAGAAACAAGCACTGCGAGAGTTTAGAGAAATATCAGAAGAAAATCAACAGTCAAGTAGACCTGATAAAATATCACAACAACAGGCTAGTGATGCTGGTCGTTTAATACTTATGTTTGCTAATACACCTATGCAGTATGCTCGTTTACAGAAAAGAGCTTTTCAAGATTTAGTTAATGGCAGAGGGGACTCAAAAACAAACGTTAGTAAACTTATATACTATGGCGTAGTACAAAACATAATATTTAACTCTTTACAACAAGCTATGTTTGCTATAGGTTTTGGTGATGAAGATGAAGAAAAAGATGAGAAAAGAGTTACAAGAACACTAAACGGTATGCTTGACTCTTTATTAAGAGGTTTAGGTATAGCTGGTGCTACTACATCTATAGTTAAAAACTTTTTAGCTGATGTATATGAAAGATCAGGAAGATCAAGACCAGAATACGTAGACTCTGTATATGAGTTACTAAGAATATCTCCACCTATAAGTAGTAAAATATCTAGAATAAGACAAGCTGCTTACATGTTTGATAGTAAGAAAAGACGTGAAGAGATAATGGATATGGGTTTTAGTATTAAAAATCCTGCTTTCATGGCGTTTGCTAAAGTTGTTTCAGCTACTGCTAATATACCTCTTGATAGAGTTTTACAAAAGTTTGACAATATTGAAGGTGCTTTAAGTGAAGACGCTGAGACATGGCAAAGAATAGCAATGCTAGCAGGTTGGCCTAAATGGGATATACAACCTGATGGTAAGAGCGAAGATAAAAAGAAAAATAAAAAACGAAAAATTAGAAAACAAAGAAGATGAAACATAGATCATGCGCAATACCTATGACTAAATATGAGACGCCAATGGCATTAAAAGATGCTTGCTATTACAAAGCTAAGGCAGCTCATAAAGTTTTTCCATCAGCTTATGCTAGCGGTATGATAGCTAAGTGTAGAAAAAACAAAGGTAAAAAGAAAAAATGAAAAAGCGTGGCGGTGAATATCGCGGCACGTTAAAGGCTAGAGTATCTAAACTATACGGTGGTAAAGTTACATGTGGTAAAGTAAATAAACTTAAACGCAGAACTAATGCTACGTCTAGAGATAAGCAACTAGCTAATTGGTTTATTAACATGCAAGACTGTAAAAGATGGCGAAGTTAAAAGACTTTGATTACGACAAGTTTAAAAATATGAAACCACCTAAAGATAATTCTTTAGAGACATTTAAAGAAATACAGTCTATAAATAAACTTAGACAAGATAAAGATTTTGTAAAAGACAATGATGATGTATATGCTAATTTTGTAAACATCGTTGGAAAAGAAGATGGCAAACAAATAGAAGAATTAATTAATGATTCAAGAGTTATAATTACAAAATTAAAAAACTATTTTAATAGACCTAGACCTAAAAAACTTGCTAAAAGCTTTGGTATAAAACTTGAAGACATAGAGCTTGAGTCTATGAAAACACCTTCATATCCATCGGGTCACTCAACACAAGGTTATTTGATAGCTGAAGTGTTAAAAGATAAATATCCAAATAAATCGAAACAGCTAGATAAAAAAGCAAAAGATATTTCTGATAGTAGAAATGTAGCTCGAGCACACTATAAATCTGATAGTGAGTTAGGTAAAAAGTTAGGATTAGATATGGCTAAATATTTAAAAGGTAACGTATGATTAAGTTTATTAAGAGTCCGTTAAACTGCTGGAAAGGTTATGAAAGAGTACCAGGTACTGTACCAGGAACTAAAGGCAGCTGTAAAAAGTCAGGACCATCTATGAAAGATCCAAAAGTAGGAACAGGTAAAAAGCCTAAAGGCTCAGGTAGAAGATTATATACAGATGAAAACCCAAAAGATACTGTACCTATAAAGTTTGCTGAGCCATCAGATGCTACAGCGTCTGTTAAAAGAGTTTTAAATTCTAGTAAACCTTATGCTAGAAAAATGCAAATACTAACTGTTGGTGAGCAAAGATCTAGATATTCTAAAACACCTAAGCGCAAGCAACAAAGTATATTTAAAAAAGGTAAAGATAAATTAAGAAAACAACATGGCAAAGAAAAGACTTAAGTGGCACGACTCAGATGCTCCTGATGCTAAAGGTAAATTTAAAGAACTTGGCGCGGAAGAACTAGCTAAATGGGTGTATAAAACTAGAAAAGGTAATGCTCAAAAGATTAATGGTGCTTTTGTACAACAGAGAAACTTTAATAAGAAAAGACCTGCTTATGCTGCTAAAATGGAAAGAGCTAGAAAAATAGCTATGAAAATGGCAGACAAAGAAAAAGGTAAAGCTATGGCTATGTATATGACATCACGATCGCCATTAGCTGCCGTTAGAAAAACTAAAGAAGGAGCTAATTTAAAAAGGTGGTTTAAGGAAGAGTGGAAAGATGAAAAAGGAAATGTTTGCGGATCTGAAAAGAATAAAAATACTAAAGTATGTAGACCGTCTAAAAGAGTTAGTAAAGACTCACCTAAATCTTGGAGCGAAATGAGTGGCTCAGAAAAATCTAAAGTAGTTAGAGCTAAAAAGAAAGTTGGTATGGGAAGAAGAAGAGCTTCTTCTAGTAATGTATCATAGGAACAAAAAAAAACTGGGCACCATACCCAAAAGTTCCTGTAACCAAGAAAGGGAGGCCGCAAGACCTCCCTTTTATTATTTAGCAGCTACCGCAGTAGCTGTTACAAAATGGACACATAACTTATATTTTAATAGTTATACCTATTGACACTATAAAAGCGCCGCTTGCTATTGCAAGTGTGTTTGCATTGTTACCTAGCTTTTGTTTATGCCAGATCATATTAGTACCCGCCATTGTCATCATGCCAATACCTCCTATTATTGCTAATCGTTTCATACTATTTCACACGCGCCTCCTGCACAAGCTAATTCACCAGCTAGATCAGTTTCATCTTCAACTTCTACTATATCGGTAAGATTAACATCAGTTAAACTCTTCATCATAGTCTCATATTTAGATTTATCTATATCTTCAAATGGTGCTTGAGTATATGTACCGCCATCATATGGTAGGACAGATAGCCCATTATAGTAATCCCTATTGTCCCACATCCAATTACCTGCTTTATCCCACTCATCTGCTTTTAAACTAACAGTAGCTGAAACATTATGAGTATTACTACCGCGCTTGTGGCCTGGTTTTACCCACTCAGTTGCTACTTTCTTTATACGTTCAAGCAAGTCAAATGGTGATTCAGTTCTTAGTATAGCATTAGCCGGAGCTTTTTGTGGTATACTAATTACAGCAGTATCATGAGGTCTAAAATATTCATCTTCAATTAAATCAGGGTGATTATTAACTAAGTATTTATACATACTTTCGTTTTTACCAACTCTAACTCTACGGACATAATAATCATTATGCCACGCATGAATACCAGACGAAGTTCCTAATGCCAGAGATGTTGTCCCAGCAGGCTTCACGGTTGTACATCTAGCAGCAGGTTTAATCCCTATTTGTTTTGCTACCTTTTTGTTTTGACTTACTACTATATCTGCAGCGGCCTTCATATCCAACTGCAGCACAGCGGCAGAGCCTATTCCTGTCATTGATACACCTATAAGGGCGTCCTTCTCTGTCGTATCTTTCCATACGTCTCTTAAATAATGAAAGTCAGTGTAGCCTGCCTGTAATGTACCTATAAAAGAAGCTACTTGACATCTTTTGTTAAAATCATTTTGATCTTTAATATCACTAGCATTTACCTCACATAGGTTACAAAACTGAAAAGGTCTTAATGCTATTTCACAACAAGGATTAGTTCCCCAGTCTTTATCGTTATTAAAATAAATACCTGGCTCACCTGCTCCTGATAGCTCAACACGCTTCCATAAATCCATAAAAAATTGTTTACTTATTTTATGTCTCATTAGCACTGCTGAGTTATTAGCTCTACCTCGTTGAGGCGCTTCTTCCCACCAGTGACCTGACTTACAACCTATCATGGCTTCATCATCTGCTGAGAACAAACTAATAAGCGCTGCTCTACGTATACCGCCTGCTAATACAGCATCAGCTATATGGCAAACAATATCGTGAGCTTGTAGTGTAGTTAAATGATCACCATCTTCTACATCTTGAAGTATTCCTTGTACTTTTACAATACATTCTTTTAATGGTTGTGGACCTGGCGCTTTACCACCAGACGTAACTAATTGTGCGCCCTTTGGTCTTATATCAGAATAATCAAAAACTATCTTAGATGATCTCTTAGAGCCCATATAAGACGTGATTAATATCTTTATTGCATCAGCCCAGCCTTCAATACTGTCACCAATTAAATGTCTTCTAGTTCTTTTACTATAAGGTTGGTTAACCGCAGGTAGTTTATCAACATGATGTCGTTGAACAGAGTAACCTACACCAGTGCCACCTAGTAGTAAAAACATTATTTCATGAAAACACTCAGTGCTATCAATAGGTAAATAAGCACAATTATAGACTCGATTAGGCGAGATCTCAATCGGCTTACCTCCGAACTGTAGCGAACGCATAGAAGGTAAAACTTTCTTTTCATATACTAATTTATAAGCTTCTTCAATAGACTCTGCAAGATCAGGATATTTTTTGATATGCATGTTCTTGTTTCTAGTTACTAGTTCTTCCCATGTTTCTCTTCTGTTTAATTCAGGTATGTACTTAGCATACTTCATGTAAACAGTAATATCACTTAGTATCTTGTTGCTTATCTCCATCGCTTGTTTCTTTTACTTTTTCTTTTATTTTACCTAAAGCTTCCTCATAATGAGGCATATGCTTTATCGTTTCAAATGTACCCATAGATACAGTTCTTAAATATTCAAGTTCATTCATCATATGTTGTACTACATTTGTTAATGACTTGATTTTATTTTTCATTTCAATTAAAGTCTGTTCCTTCATCGTCCTTGTCCTATGTATTTTTTCTTGTAATGAATACTGTTTTTAGAATTAGATGTTTTAGATTTAGCATGAACGCCTGGTCTTTTCTTTTTTATTCTAACTCGATACGGTGATAATGTCAGCTTCGCCATATTTATTACTATATTTAATTAAATCTTTATATTTTAAATAACCCTTAGATTCAATGCTCCAGTTAATAAACTGCTGAAGCTTACGTCTAGCATACATACGTCTTGCTAATTCTTTTCTTTCCCAAGGATTAAGTTCACGGTCTCGTCGCATTCTTTTTGATTTTGAGGTTTATATAACGAATACTTTGGCATTTTATAAGCCACATATTTTTTAAACAACTTCCAACGTATTGGGAAAGACTCATTAGGTCTACCCTTACATTCAATGATGAAGTCACTTCCAATAAAATCAGGCGTATAACGTATTCCGCGTATTTTCTTATCGCTTCTATCTTTGAACTCACCTTTAGAGTTCGCTTGTCTTTCATAGCATTTATTTTTAAAGTTAAAAGAAGGGACAAGCTCGTAAGTTTGTCCCTCATATTTAGCTTTTATCTTAGCTTTTTTTAAAGCTATGTACATGTATTTTTCAAGACCTGACTGAAACGTTATGCCGTCATGTTTAACCTTTTTAGATCTAACAGGACCGCGTTTTTTATACTGGCGAGATCGCATCATCCCAGTCTAATTGAGCACTGCTGCCGCTAAATGCTGCATGATCTGCAGCTTTAATAGCATCAGCTACTAATTTATCATTAAGCTCTTCTTTAGCAGCTTGAATATAAAGAATAGCATCCATCAACTCTTCTTGAACATCGTTTAAATAGCCAGCTAAATCTTTATGTTTGCCAGTTCTTTCATCGTGCAATGTTCTTCCATACTTAGCATAGCCAACATCTGAGCGTGTTACAAATTTGTCACACACTCTTTCGACCACAGGATCTCTGAATAATATAGTCTTACTTTTCATCTTTAACAAATGTTCCGTTAACCATTTTACCAGTTCTTTTAGCTATAACTTTGTATGCAGCGTCGATACACTCTTCAATTGTTGTGCCACTTAAGTGAGCCATATTAGTTAGTACAACTACCATATCACCTATAGCATCTACTATTTCTGGTTTATCTTCTTTTAGTATAGCACGACCTAGTTCTCCAGCTTCTTCCATTAGTTTACAGAACTGAGTTTTCTTATCTCCTTTGGTATATAAACCTCTTTCGCCTGCCCAGTCTCTAATCTTTTGAAACCTTTCGCTATCAACGCTATCATACCTCCAATTGCCATTTTTGTTTACTCTACGGCTTAAGGTATCATAATAAGCTTGATATACATCAACTTGTTTATTTACTTTAAAATATTTAGCAAATGCTTTATTATATATATAACATCTCTCCATTGTATATTGAGATGTTGTTACGTTGTCCATTATCCAATTAATAGTGTCCATATTAATTTCAAATGTACCATGTGTAGTTTCCCACGTTTTACCTATATTATCCATTAGTCTACCTTTTAACTTAGTAGATGGACATGGAAACGTAGATGTCTGCTCTGTCGCGTTTATGTGCATTTTATTAGATTTTATTTTATTAATATATAAATCTTTATATTTTTGTCTGTCAACCCTATAGCCATAAGACTGTTGAAGTTCTAACTCGCGGTCAGATATATAATCAATATCTGTACTTTGCTCTAGAACTTCTATTTCGTCTAAGTCATAGCCTTGCTGGTCAACAACTCTAGATATAAGATCACGTGTAACACCTATTTTTTTACCCGGTATATGGTATAAATAATAATTAAT
>Ga0208159_1000163_pt1 | contig 27441 bp, 43 predicted proteins | sample 9_EtaG_FD_184082 | JGI IMG/M metagenome (GOLD analysis project Ga0208159, IMG submission 184082) | Marine viral communities from the Subarctic Pacific Ocean - 9_ETSP_OMZ_AT15188 metaG (SPAdes) (version 2) | ecosystem: Environmental > Aquatic > Marine > Oceanic | place: Pacific Ocean | collected... | reverse complement strand
AATGTTGCTATAGGAAAAGAAGCAGCAAAAGAAGCAACAAGTATGTCTGAAACTATTGCTATTGGTTATCAAGCAGCAGAACAAAATACAACAGGCAGTCATGTTATTGCCATTGGTTATACAACGTATGATGATGCAGATACCGAAAACCATAACTTAGCTATTGGTACTCACGCACTTGGTGGCTCAGTAGCTGGTGGAGAATTTAACGTAGCAGTAGGTAACTATGCTTTAGATGGATTAACGTCTGGTGATAATAATACTGCAATAGGTTATAATTCTATGTCTGCTAATAGTATGACTGGCAATAATAATACTACATTAGGTATGCAAGCTGGTAATGGAATTGTTGGCGGTTCTGAAAATGTTTGCATAGGTAAAAATGCTGGAGTAGGGGTTAATTCTGGTAATAAAAACATATTAATTGGTGAGGAGGCAGCGAACGATTTAACTTCAGGAATTGGAAATGTTGTAGTAGGCAGGCTTGCCGCAACTGGAATGGACACTGGAAATAATAATACCTTGATAGGTAGGGATGCTGGTGCTTCTTATGTAGGTAGTGGAGATAATTGTACTATTGTAGGTTATAATTCAAGACCTCATTCATCAGCAGACAATGAAGATAATACAACTATCCTTGGTTCTGACATAACATCAGGACAAGGTAATGAAGTACATATTGGAAACACAAATGTTACTGCAATTAAAGGACAAGTTTCTTTTAGCACATACTCTGATGAAAGAATAAAAAAAGATATTGTTGATGGAGATTTAGGATTAGATTTTGTAAACAAACTAAAACCTCGAAAATTTAAAAGGCGTAATCCAGCGGAGTATGCTGATATCTTTGAAGATGGTAATAAAAAACCAATTAAAGAAGAAGAAAAAGATAATGTATTTGATGGTTTAATAGCTCAAGAACTTGAAGCTGTTTGTAATGAACTTGGTGTTAGTTTTTCTGGACATAAAGTTGCATACTCAAGCAAACAGTCTATTGAATATGCTACACTGACTGTACCATTAATAAAAGCCGTACAAGAGTTGTCGGCTCAAGTAACAACTCTACAAAATGAAGTAAACACTCTAAAAGGAGAATAATATGGCAGTAACTAAAACATGGATATCAGCTAAACCTAAAGTAAATGCTGATGGTAATGTAACAGAATGGTCCGTTGAGTATAAATATACTGACGGTGACTTTTCTCATACATTTAATAAATCTGAAAAGATAGATGCACCATCAAAAGTACCAGGTGATTATACAAAAGCTGAACTGTTGACACTTATGGATGAGGCACATTGGGATGATATGTTTGCAAAGAAACATAACGTACACCAAAACCCACCAGCAGTTGATACAGTTGACAATAGTTTTGATGTTAGCACATTAAGCGATTAATAAAAATTATTGGGCGAAGAAAAAGGACAATAATAAATGTTTAAATTAGACGATAAAGAATATGATGAAACTAAACTAAATGATAAAGGTAAGTTTTCATTTGCACAGTTACAAACTTTAGCACAGAAAAAAAATGCTGTGTTAGCAGATTTAAATAACTTAGATATATTAGTTAGTCATTACTCTTCTATTCTTCAAGAAGAAGTTAAAGAACTTTCTACCGAAGTTAAAGAAGAAGTTAAAAAAGAAAGTTAATACTATGTCAACTGAGCAAGAAAACAAAGAAGCCATTATTCGTATAGAAGGTGATTTAAAATTAATTCATCAAAAAATAGACACTATAAAAGATAACCATCTTGAACACATGTCTCAAGATATTGATAGACTATCAAAGTTTATATGGGTAGTAGGCGGAACTGTTTTTGCTCAGATGTGTTACCTTATTGTAAGAAGTTTAATGTAGTATGGCAAAAATTTGGAAATCACAAGAAGGGCATGTTCCTGTATTAAAAGGAACTTCAATAGGTCGTAATCCAATAACTAGTACTATGAATAAAAAAAAGAAAGCAAGTTTTAAAAAGTATAGAGGACAAGGAAAGAGAAGATAGTTATGGCAAGTAAGATACCAAGCGAATCCAGAGCTAGAGGGATGATAAAAAATACAGCAATACCTAATTATCTTAGTGACCAGGTATCTGACCCTAAGATAGCAGCAGCAGCTAAACAAAAATATACAAAGCAAACTGTTCAATCTAATGAACTAATGAAATCTCCTACAGCTGCTGGAACTACTACTGCAGGACAACAAAAAGTAACAGCACCTGCTAATATTACAGCTGCAGCTGGACAGACATCAGCTACAAGTGCTCCTAGTGCTTTAACTCAAAGAACAATGACTGCTGCTACTGTAGGAACTCCAACTGCTGCAACTGGAGCTACACAAGCTAACCTAGCTGCAAATAGACAAGTAGCTGCTCAAACAAGAGGAACTGTAACTGGTACTGCTACAGCTGCTACAGCTAATCCTGTATCTCAAGCTATTGCTCAAGCAGCACAAGGTAATGTTAATCCGCAAACTTTATCTGCTGCTATTACTGGACAGAAAGCAACTATTACTGCACAAACTGCAGGTCTTCCAGGTAATATTAGTAGAGCTATAGGAACTAATCCTTCTGCTATAACTGCTGCTACTGTTAGTCAGCCTGCTGCGGTTAATGCACAGATAGCTTCACTTCCTGCTGATACACTTGTGTCAGGTCAAATGGAAAAATTATTAGATGGTATTGATAGTGGTACTATTCCTACATGGGCAAGAGGAGCAGTTGAAGCTGTAGATAAAAATCTTGCATCAAGAGGAATGAGTCGTTCTTCTATTGGTAGAGAAGCTTTAGTAAATGCTATTATTCAAAGTGCTATTCCTATTGCACAAGCAAATGCTACACAGTTACAACAAGCTGCTATGGCTAATCTTAACAATCAACAACAAGCTGAAGTACTAACTAAACAACAACAATTTCAAGCACAGTTAACTGGTGCACAATTTCAACAACAAGCTGCTATAGAAACTGCAGGTAATACACAACAGTTGTTAATGGCTAATCTTGGTAATCAACAACAATCTATTATTGCAACTGCACAACAACAACAAGCAGTAAGATTACAAAACCTTGCTAATAATCAACAAGGTGCAGTAACTAATGCACAGCTCCAACAACAAATGGAGTTAGCAGGAATGAATAACAAACAGTCAGTTGCTCTTGCTAATGCTCAAACTATTGCAGGTCTTGATGTTCTTAATCTTAATAATAAACAACAAGCTGTTATATCTAACTCTAATTTATTTAGAACATTTGGATTACAAAATTTAAATAATTCTCAACAAGCTGTTATGCAAAACGCAGCTAATCTTGCAGCTATGGATATGTCTGAATTAAATAATAGACAACAAGCTCAAGTATTAAATGCACAAGCATTTTTAAATCTTGATATGACTAATCTTAGTAATAATCAACAAGCTGCTATGTTAACTGCACAACAAAGACAACAAGCTATGTTATCTGACCAAGCTGCTAATAATGCATCTAGACAATTTAATGCTACTAGTCAATCACAAACTGACCAGTTTATGGCTAATCTTGCAGCTAATATTGCTCAACAAAATTCTGCTCGTGCTGATGCTATGTCTCAGTTTAATGCTACTCAAAAAAATCAAGTAGCACAAGTTAATGCTGGTAATCAACTTGAAGCAGAAAAATTAACTGACCAACTTAATACACAAATAGACCAATTTAATTCTAATTTAGCTTTTCAAAAAGACCAATTTAATATTCAAAACTCTATGGCTATTGAGCAATCAAATGTACAATGGAGAAGACAAACAAATACAGCTAATACTGCAGGTGTAAATGCAGTTAATCAAGCTAATGCTATGAATGCATTTAATTTAAGTAATCAAGGTTTATCTTTTTTATGGCAAGAAATGAGAGATGCAGCTAAATGGGAATATGAAGCATCTGAAAATGACCAAGACAGAAAAGCTAAAGTAGCTATTGCAGCTTTAGGTAATGAACAATCTGCAGAAAAAGATAGATATACTGCTATTAAAAATTTAGCAAGTTACGCTATAACTTTATTATAAAAATAATGAATGATGTAGAAGCTGCAGTTCATTTAATGTCAACTGCAAAAGTTTATAAAAATATATTTAAAGGAGATGTAGAACACATCTTACAACAAGTTTTACCACCAATAAAACTTAATCAATATAGAGTTTTTAGAAGAGGAGATATACCTTTTGCTTATACTAGTTGGGCTTTTATGAATACAGACTCAGCTAATAAGTTTAAAAAAACTGGAATGATAGAAGATGATAGTTGGTGGAATAACGGTAAACATATATGGCATATGGATACAATATGTAATGACGGAAATATTTTAACATTACATAGATGGACACAAAGAAATCTTGCAGAAAAATTTGGAGATAAGAAAAAAATAAATTGGATAAGACTTGGACAAGATAAGTTTGGTCAAACAAAAGTTAAAAAAATAGGACACGCATTTACAAAAGGAGAAAAAAATTATGGGTTCGTTTGTTAAAAAAGTAAAAAAAGCAGTTAAAAAAGTAAAAAAGATTGTTAAAAAAAATCCTATTACTAAAGTTGTTAAAAAAGTTGCTAAAGGAATAAAAGGACTTGCTAAAGACGCATGGAAAGGAATTGAAAAATTCGGTAAAAGTGCAATAACTAAGTTTGCTAAGTTTAGTAATAAGATAGGACCAATAGGTATGATGGCCATGTCTTTTGCTATGCCTTGGTTACTTGGAGGTTTAAGTGGTATAGCTAGTACAGCATGGGGTAACCTTGGAAGTTTTCTTATGCCTGGAGGAATGGCCCCTGGATTTACTTCAGGACTAACAGGTGCTATGAAAACTTTAGGAAGTTATGCTTATAGAGGTGCTCAATTTGTAGGTAGTACTTATAAAGGTATAACTCAAACATTATCTAAAACTATAGGAAGTTTTGGTAAAGGAAACTTTGCTGAAGGTTGGGGTAATTTTTTAGGAGGAACTAAAGATGTGCTTACTGGTAAAGCAGGAATGGGTACACAAAAATTTGTATCTCAAACTGTTTTAACTGGTGCTCGTGGTGCTCCTGGTACAGTTGCTCAACAAGTATTTAAATCTGCAGCTACAATTCCAGGACAGTCTGGTCTTGTTGCAGGTGCTAGTGGTGTAGTTCAAACTGGAGGTGTTAATGCGGCAGTAGCTAACGCTGCTAATGCACAGTCATATAAAATTTTAAACGCAGCTTGGAACAAAACAGGTATTTATAATCAAATGACAGCTGATGCTCAAAAGTATCATAACACTATTAAACAACAATACAAACTTGATGATTATAGTGCACATCAATATACAAAAAATAATGGTATGGTATCAGTAGAACAAGTTGCAGGACCAGGTAAAGTTAGTACTGTATATGATATTGATTATGCTACATCAGGAGACTTTGCATTTAATCCAGGTGATGCTCCTGGTGCTCCAGGTGGGTATAGTTATACTGGTGCAAAAGCAAAACTTACTTCTGCAAAAGGAGGTGTCAGTGATGTCTCTATGTTTAATACAGGAAGTTATACTAATGTAGGAGATGTTCCTGTGTTTGATTCTAGTGCTGTAGAAAGTGGTTCTAGTTTACTTGATAAAGGTAAAACTAAAGCATTAGATTATGCTAGTTCTTATTTAGCAGCATCAGCTGATGAAGAACAATATGCATATGGTCAAACTGGATATGGTGATGCTTCTTTAAATGCATTTAATTCTAGTTATGGAGATACAAAAGGAAGTTACAATAAAAGTGGTGCGTTATTAACTAAAACTCTTGCAGATGGTTTTGAAAGACAACAACTAGACTTAAGAGGAAATCAAGATTATAGGTTAGCTTAATGTCTAAAGATTCTAGATTAAAAAGAGCTGGAGTATCTGGATATAATAAACCAAAAAGAACTCCTAATCATCCTAAGAAGTCTCACATTGTTGTAGCAAAAGAAGGTACTAAAATAAAAACAATTAGGTTTGGTCAAAAAGGAGCAAAGACTGCAGGTAAACCTAAAGCAGGTGAGTCAGCTAGAATGAAAGCTAAACGTAAATCTTTTAAAGCTAGGCACGGTAAGAATATTAGAAAAGGTAAAATGTCTGCAGCTTATTGGGCTGACAAAGTTAAATGGTAAAATGAAAAGGTTAGATATAAATGAAAACACCCCTATCTCAATGCCAGCGCGTAACCTTATTACTATTATTGGCGCTTGTCTTGTGGGTGCTTGGTTCGGGTTTGGAGTCGTTGAGCGACTTAATAATATAGAAACAAAATTACAGCTGATGGAGAAAGACCTTGAAGCTGCTAATACTTTTATAGATTCTGTTCCCAAGGGCGGAATGGTTAGTCCACAAGTCCAAGAACTTTACATGTTAGTTGAGTATCTTGGGGAAAATGTAGACAAACTTAAAGAACAGATGGAGTCAGAGATTCCAATGATACTTAAGAATGATATGGTCATACAGTTTCATGAAGAAAGATTAATAGACTTAGAGGAAAGAAAGAATGGAAACCATTAAAGTTGTCTTTGCAATTCTGATGATACAGAATGGTTCGACCGTAGAAATGGTTCCTACACAGGGTCTTAGTGATTGTCTTAAACAGAAACGTATTATCTCTAGAAATATAGGAGAGGGACAAGAAGGAATATACATGAGTTGTAAGGAAGTAAAAGCAGAAGTGTATGAAGATATGGGAAGATTAAAGATTAAAAAAATTATAGAATGAAAAACCCAGTGGCTAAAGAATTAAGAACACCTAAATATAAGTCTCAAATTATAAAAAATAAAAAGAAAGACTTAGAAAAAAATAGACAATCTTCTCAAGAAAAATTAGCAGAATATTGGAGGTTAATTTAATGGCTGCAAAAAAATCTAAAAGTAAAGTAAATCAAGCAGGTAACTATACAAAACCTGGTTTAAGAAAAAGAATATTTGCCAGAATAAAAGCAGGTAGTAAAGGTGGAGGACCAGGACAATGGTCAGCCCGCAAAGCACAAATGTTAGCTAAAGCTTATAAGAAAGCAGGAGGAGGATATCGTGGCTAAACCAATACCAGAAGGTTCAAAGGGTGCTGGACTAAGAGCACTAAAAGAAAAAGCACCAGAAGTAGCTCAAAGAATGGGTTACAATAAAGGTGGAGCTGTTATTAATAAACCAAAGAGACCATTAAAGGAAATAAAATAATGCCTCACTATACTACAAGATTAAATAAAATAATTAAAGGTTTAAAGAAAGCTTCTAAGCTACATGCTAGTCAAGCAGCAACTTTAGAAAAAATATTGGAAGACCAAAAACATGTCAAAGTCATTAAAAAAAGACCCGAAAGTAGGAACAGGAAAAAAACCAAAAGGTAGTGGTCGTCGTTTATATACTGACGAAAACCCTAAAGATACTGTTAGAATAAAATATGCCACACCTGCTGATGCTAGAGCTACTGTCGCAAAAGTTAGACGAATCAATAAACCATATGCTCGAAAGATACAGATACTCACGGTCATGGAACAAAGAAGTAAGTTTGGTGGCAAACCAGAACAAGCAAGGATTGCAAAAAAAGCAAAAGAAAGTTTAAAGAAGAAACACGATGGCACTAAAAAAAAGTCAAAGAAGTCTTAAGTCTTGGACTAAACAGAAGTGGCGAACTAAGTCAGGTAAGAAATCTTCAGAGACAGGAGAACGATATCTACCGTCTGCCGCTATTAAGGCTTTGACACCTGCAGAATATGCAGCAACGTCAAGAGCTAAACGTAAGGGAACTCGAAAGGGAAAACAACATGTTAAGCAGCCAAAACGAATCGCCAAAAAAACCAAACAATACAGAAGAACAACTTGAGTTTGACTTCGATGAACTCAGAAAAGAAAAAGAAAAGAAAAGAAAAGAAGAATTTAACTTACCAGAAAACCCACTAGATGATTTATTAAAAAGGATAAAATAAAAATGGAAGAAGAAGAAAATATACAACCTATAGAAAATAGAGAAGTGCCAGAAGAAATAGCTAACATGATTACCACAGATGATGGTACTTCTGTAGACCCTTTTGATTCTCCTACTCCTGGAGAAAGTTTAACTATGTCTCCTGATAGTAAATTTCCTTGGGAAAGACCTTCACAATATTCAGAGGTTAGACCGTTTATGGAAGATTTATTTTTAAAAATAACAGAAGAAGAAAATTACATTGAGTTATTAGGTTTATTTTTAGATAGCACTCCTATTGATGAGTTAACACAAATGATACTTTATACCTCTATGGCTAATGGTAAAATTAATCCTGACCTTTTATTATTATCTATTGAACCTTTAATGTATCTTCTTATTGCTATTGCAGAACAAAATGATATTGAACCTGTTATTTATGCAGAAGAAGATGAAGATTTAGATGATGAACAAAAAAATGTATATATGGAAGAATCAGAAAAAAAATTAAAAGATATTAAACCAGAAAAAATTAGAAAGTCTAGTGTTGAACCTTCATTGCTTGCAAAAGTAGAAGAGCTGCCAACAGCAGAAGAATTAGGAATAGGCACTGAACAAGAAAAGGAAATAGAGTAATGGCTGAAGATAATAATAATTTTTTAAAAAAAGCAGCAAAGTTAGCACTTGCTGGAGGTGCTGCTTATATGTTACATAAAGACCCAGAAGGAGCTTTACAAGTTTCTGGAGAATTAGCAGGCGATGCTTTAAAAGAAAGACAAGAATTAATAAAACAAAGAGGTGAACAATTAGCCAAAGATAAAGAATATTTTAGACAAAGAGCTGACTTATTATTTGCAAATAGACAAGAACAGTACAGAGTAGATTCTGAAAAAACTGGTGAAATGAATAATGCTTTACAAAGTTTAGCTTCTTCATCAGCTCTTGGAAGTACAAAAAGAGAAATAGCTTTAGGTGCGTTAACTGTTAAAGGTATTATACCTTCTACTGGTACGAAAATAGAAACAGGTAGTGGTTTAGATTTACAGTTACAAAATGAAATGGCTAGAATTCAAGAAGTAACAGGAGAAGATGGAAAAGTTACAGGTTATAAATACATTGGTGATGCTATGCCTGTTAAACCACAACTATCAGATTTTTATGATGAAAGTTTAGTTACTAAAGCTGAAGAAGATATATCTAAAGGAACTTTTTCTACGTTATCTCAAAAATTATTTAATAAAGAAGACAAAGGTTCTAAAGCTTTAGAAACACTACAAGCAGATATGAATAGTGGGTATCAAAAAGCTCTTGATTCTCCGTTCCGTAGTAGCGATGATAAAGTAGAAGTAGAGTTTAAAGCTAGACCAGAATCTTCTGCTGAAGAAGGAACAGTTGCTGGAACAGCTATAATTAGTAAAAACTCTGGTGAGACTATAAATTTAAATATCCCAGCTGCTTTTCCTTTAGTATATCAAGATGACGACCTTCTTACGTCTGACGAAAAAAGTGATAAAGCATCACAAACAGCTATTTTTAACAGAATAGAAAATAATTTTAAATCTCAAACAGATGACCAATCTAGTGCTTTTGTTCAAGATACATTTAATGCTATTCAAGCTACTCTTCCTAAAGCTGATTTAGAAGTTCTTTCTGATTATGCAGGAAGTAAAGTACTAGGAACTAAAGCAGAAGGTGCTCATTTATATAATAGAACTCAAACTTTAATAATGGAAATAGCAGAAGCTAATTATCATAAAGCTGGATGGGAAACAGGTAATGATGCTAATAATAATAAACAGGCATTACTTCAAAGATTAGAATTTGAATTACCTAGAAGAATTATTAGTTTAAGCACAGATACTTTCGGACCTGATAATCCAGTAGAAGGAACTTATATTATTCCTGCACATATTTTACCTCTTTATGTTGGTTTACCTGATAAAGTAAAATCAATAGATGATACAAATGTAATGGTAGATACTATGCCATACTTACAAGAAGAGCTAAATAAAACTTTAGAACAATTTGGAGAAGATGAAGGAAAAACAATGGCTGCTGTTGCTTCTATTTTAGATGCTAAAGTTGCAGAAATATTATATCCTCAAGAAGAAGCAAGTGAAATTAAATCTGAAATTGCAACTGTTTCTGAAGATGGTCAGAGTTACACTATAGGTGGTGAAACAGACACATTTAAATCTTTACAAGAACTTTTACCACAGTTAGATGAAGCACAAAAAAGTGCTATACCTTCTTCAGTTATGGAACAATATAATATATGGTTAGGCACTCAAGAATCTGGTTCTTCAGAAGTATTTGATAAAAAATCTGTAGATAATCAAATGCAAGAAATTGTTCCAGATGTTTCTAAAATGAACTTATCTGAAGCTATAGAAAAAAATTTAGTAACAGCTGATTATCTTAATAATTTATCTTACGAAGCTCCAAGTGGTTCTCAACAAGAAATGTTTGGAACTGGTGGTAATAATATGATGAGTGTTGGAGACACTATAACTACTCAAGATGGAACAAAATATGAGTCTTATCCTGATACAGTAGTAAATGAGTTTGATAGACCAGTAACCACTATTAGATTTAGACCAATCACAGAAGAATAATATGGATAACAATAATAGACCTTTCTACATGAAGAGTTTAGAAAGTTCTTCGGTAGAATCTCCTATAACAGAAGAAAAAGAAGAGAAAGAAACTAACAGACCTTTCTTTATGAAAGAAGCTGATACTAGTGTTGTTTCTCAACCTAGTATAGATGAACCTACTGCTTTACGAAAAGCTCAGTATGGTGCTGCTCAAGAAACTTATTTACTTGGTGATGTAGGTAGACTTACATATGCTGCTTTTAGTCCTAAAACTATACAACAAATAGAAAGAGAAAGACAGCAAAAAATATTTGAAGAGTTTCCTGAATTTAAAGATGGTAAATATGACGCAGATGGAGCTGTATTAAGTGGTCGTGCATTAGTTATGGTTACTGACCCAGTTTATTTAGCTATGCCTTGGGCAAGAGCAGCTCAAGCAGGAAGAGCTTACAAAGGATATAAAAAATATGCGGCAGCTACAGCAGCTACTGCAGGTTTAGGAGCAGCAGTTGGTGGTGGTACTACAGCTCTAAAAAAAAGTGCAACTGGTCAAGAGTTAACAGGTGATGATATTTTATTTGGAGCTACGGCAGGTGCTGTTCTTTCTCCTGTAGCTATGGGTATTAGTGCTGGTATAGGTAAAGTTGCTGGTAAAGTAGCACCTAAGTTTTTTGGTGGTGATAAATTAAAAAAAGAAGCTGTTGAAGAATTACTAAAAAAGAATCAAGTTCAAAGTTTAAACTTATCACAAAAACAATTAGACCAAGTCAAAAAAATAAGTAGTCTTCCTGAAATAAAAAGACTATTTAAAGAACTTGCTGCAGAAGATAATAACTACCTTAACTTTATTTTACCTAAACAAAATATAATAAAAAAAATAAACGAACTAGGTTTAAAATCTGATGACCCTAAAGCTTTAGAAACTTTAATAAAAAATTTAAGTTCAGCTGAGGTAAAACTTTTAAAAGAAGCAGGAATAAAAAAATTAGGTCCAAATTCAGTTGCTAGAGAACTAAATAAACAAATTAAACTTGGAATAGAACGACAAGCCAAAAAAGAATATGATTATAATGTAGCTGTAATAGAACAAATACATGCTATAGGCGGTTTAAAATCTCAAATAGGAAGAGCTTTAGCAATTAATTTAACAAGACCGATTATAGGTGCTGGTATGGGAGCTGGTGCTGGAGTTATATGGGCTGATTCAGAGGATGGTTTTCAAAATTATGTAGCTGCTGGAGCTTCATTAGGTCTTGCTAGTAGAGCACTAAGAAGTGGAATGTTAAAAGGTATTCCAAAAAATACTCAGATAGAATTCTCAACTCAACTATTAAGAAATTATATAAGTAATTTTGGAAGAGCACTTGAAGGAGCTAATAGATTTAATTTAGGATTAGCAACTAGTCAATCTACAAAACTTTCTGCAAGGGGTGGAGTGGTAGATGAGTTTTCTAATATGATGTTTCGTAAGTTTGATACTACTCCAAGACTAGATGCATTAGGTAGAGTTATAAAAGGAGAAGGTGCTAGACTTACAGGATACTCACAAAACATAGAGTCTTCTAGTCAAAGAACATTTCAAATGTTTGTAAGAGCTATTTATGGTAAAAAAGGTGTGCTTCGTAACACCACACTACAACAACAAGAAGAAGCACTTGCTATTGTAAGAGGAGCAAAAGGAACATTTTCAAAAGAAGCTCAAGACTTAGCTGTAAGAATAAAAGATTTTTTAGGAAGTTTTAGAACTTACTACAATCAAGTAGGTATAAAAGAGTCTGAAATTATAGCTAATTACTTTCCAAGAAAAATTAATTTTGCAATAGTTAATCAATCTAAAGAAAGCAAGTTAGCTTTTTTAAAAGATATGGGAAAAGTTTTCCAAAATATAACTAAAAATGCTAGTAAAAACAATAAAGTTAGAATAGGTACAAATCGAGATGGCACTCCTGCTTATACTAAAAAACCATTAACACCAGCAGAAGCTAGAAAAGCCGCTGAAAAATATTTTGAAGGACAAACAGCTTCGTTTGAAAGACAACTGTTAGATAAAACTGCATCACAATTAACAGACACAAAATCTAAATCTAAATTTATTTTACCTCTCAGTGAACACATTAATAAAGAAAGAATACTTCAAGGTTCTTATGATGATGTAGAAAAAATAATGGAAAAATATTTAATAAATGATGTGGGTGCTGTTCTTTCTGATTTAGTAAGAAATAGTGTCAAGTCTGTAGAGTTTGCTAGAAAATTTGGAGCTGAAGGACAGTTATTAAAAGGATATTTTACAAGACTTAATGACCAATACAAAAAAGAATTTGGTGTTAAAAAAGTAAATGAGTTACCTTTCTCTGCTAAAACAAAATTAGATGGTGATAAAGAAGCCATGGTCAATGCTGTTAATTCTTTCTTTGGTAGACACGGAAGAGTTGGTAATCAAATTGAAAGAAATATTATAGCTACTCTTTCTACTCTTGGTAACTTTACTATGATGGATAAAGTTACTATAGCTAACCTTGGTGATTTAATTCAACCTATGCAAAACAGTAGATGGTTTGGTTCTTCGTTACAAGGAATTTATAGAACTTCACTAAGAGCTAAAAACGAAAAAGGTGGAGCAGAAGCTTTAGCAATAGCAGATGAAGGTTTAACTAGAACTTTAATGAAAGATATGTTTACTGGTGCTGAGCAAGGTGGCTACACTAGATACTTAGATTTAATTGGTAAGTCTAATGAAAAGTTTTTTAAGTATATTGGATTAGAAGGTATAACCAGCCTTGCTAGAAGATATGCTTTTAATGTAGGTTTAGTTGACGGTCACAAAACAGCTAGAGCTTTAGCTATAAAAGCACAACAAAATAATGCTAAATCTTTAGATGAGTTACAAAATATAGATAGAGTTACTCTTGAAGACATAAAACATTTAAGTACTTTAGGTATTAATTCTTTTGATGACATACTTAAAATAGGTTCTTTTAGAAATATTGATGATGCTCTTGGTGATGATGTAGCTAAATCAATATTAAATAAAATAGGTTCAAAGGCTGCTGATAGAGATGCTATTATACCAACTGTTGGTAACAGATTACTTTTTACGCAAACAAGAAATCCTATGTTAAGAATACTAGGTCAGTTTAGTTCTTGGGCACAAGCAAAATCTTCACAAACAAATGCTCTTATAGCAAGAGCAGAAAGTAGCGAACAAGCTCAACTATTTAGAATGTTAGGAGCTTTAACTGTTTATGGTGCTATTTATAATTTAAGAGAATTTGCAAGATACGGTGAAATTAAAACTGATGTAGAAACAGATACTAATAAGTGGCTTGGACATGCTTTAAATTTATCTGGTAATCTAGGATGGCTACCTACTAGTGTATTAAATCAAACTGTTGGTTATGGTTCTGAAAATGTATTAGAATTTTTTCCAGGAGCTAGTATTATAAATGATATAGGTCAAACAACAGTGGGGGCAATAACTGGAGATTACGATAAAGCAGTTAGAAATGCTTATAAAGTAATTCCACTACCAACAATAAGAGCAGCTTTAGATAGAGTTGGTATTCCATTTATGATATATAAAGAACCATTTAACTATAAACAACAAATAAAAAGACAATCTGCTTCTAGACCTGGAGAATCATTAAGGTATAACAAAGGTGGATACGTCAAACAATTAGTAACTAAACTTAAGGAAAATAATTAATGAGTAGAATGTCAAGCAAAAGATTTTTACATGAATTTATGCAGGTTGGAAACTTAGCCTATGGTCTTTTTGATTCGGGTTCTAACAAACTATCTCGTTATAGTAGTTCAGGGTATTCAAGAACAAGTCCCTTAGATTTAGTAGAATACTTTGGAAGAATAAAAGCTAGTGAAGGAGCTAACATAGATAAAGAAAAAGTTAAAGTTCCTGTTAAAAGACAAGAGGCTATTAATAAATTTTATATAAATAATAATCCAGGTAATATTAAAAAGGGTACGTTTGGTGGTCAAACTTGGGGTGGTAAAACTTATGAAGGAAAAAAAACAGGGACTAGTTATAGAAAATATAATAGTAAAGAAGAAGGATTAGTTGATATAATTAATGTTATAAAAAACTATCAAACAAACGACCTTAAAAGAATTATAAATAAGTATGCACAAAATGATGAATCTGGAAAAGTATATAAAAGTTATTATAAAGATTTAAATAAAGTGTTACCAAAAAAATTAGATTTTAATGATAACAATCAAATGAAAAATTTAATGAAAGTTATAACTGTAGTTGAAAATAAAAGTAATTCTGTTCCTCCTGGTTTATATTACAAAGAAGAAGATTTTGATAAAGCTATAAATTTATATAATAGTTTGAATGAATCACAAATAATTCCAGAAAGAAAACCATTTAAATATGGTGGTCAAGGTCAGTCTCGTAGAGGTGGTTTAAAAGGTGGACGTAGAGCAGGTCCAGGTCAAGGTCAAGGTGGTGGTGGTAATAAAGAAACTAGACAAGAAACTAGAGATGAAAGAGAAGCCAGACAACTTAAAGAAAACCAGGAAGCTAATATGAAATCTATAAAAGAAAGTGGCATGGTTAAAGAGTCAATGAATACTAAAACTGTTAAACAAAACTTTAATAATAATTCATTTCTTAATGACTTTAACATAACATATGCTAATCCTGAACCAATCGAAGAAACTAATATTGTTAAACAGATACAAGATAAATATACATTTGATGCTATGGGTGACACTTATGTTGGATATACAAGCGAAGATGGTAAATATAATATAGGTATTACAGGAAGTCTTGATTCTATAGGAGCAGGAATTAAATTTAATTTTGGAGGCAAAGAATAGTTGACAATTAAATATTTTTATGTTATAATATGGAAGATACTATTGTAGAAATACTAAGGTTTCTACTAGAGATTTGGAATGGCTAAGGTAGCATTCTAAATATAACAACAACAATAACTTGCTTAATGAAAGGAGTTAATTATGAACCTACCTACAAATAGAAGAGGTCTTGTATTTAATGCAGACCCATTTAAAAACTTAACAGTTGGATTCGATTCATTGTTCGACCAACTATCTTCACTCTCAGACTTTGAAGCACCGAGTTATCCACCTTACAATATACGTAAGATAGGTAATGATGGTTACGAACTTGAGATGGCTTTAGCTGGATTCAGTAAGAGCGATGTCAATGTTGAAGTAAAAGAAGATACATTAACTGTATCAGCTTCAAAAGAAAACAAAGATGAAGAGAATAGTTTTCTTCACAGAGGAATAGCTGCTAGGTCTTTCACTCGTAAGTGGACTTTAGCAGAACATCTTGAAGTAAAAGATGCTGAATTAAAAGACGGTATACTTTTAATTAAGATGAAACTTAATCTTCCAGAAGAAAAGAAAGCTAAAACAATAAAAGTAAAATAACCTCGTGTTTGGGGCAGGAGGCAATTTTTAGTGCATTTTAGACGAAAAAAAACGCTCTAGGATGCACGAGGATTAACAAATCGGAGGTGTCTGATACCTTAGCACCCCCCTAAAAAGGAGATAAAATGATAGAAAAAGTAAAAGAACTAATCAAAAAGATTAGAGCTAAATTAGGATTGTAAAATGGGTATTCCGTTTGAAATGATAACCATGCTGGGTTCAACAGTGCTCGGTGGGGTTATGAGTATATGGTCTCAAAGTATTAAAGCTAAACAAGCTGAACAAAAGATGCTTATACAAAGAGCAGAAGTTCAGACAGAAGCTTTTAAAGAAGCTAGAGAATATGAGAACGTAGGATTCCAATGGACACGAAGAATCATAGCACTAACTGCTATCTTTGCTATCGTAGTTCTTCCTAAAATATTACCACTAATAGACCCACAAGCACAAGTAATCGTAGGTTATTTAGAATTTAAACCTGGCTTCTTATTCTTTGAAGGTAAAGAAGTTATGCAATGGATACCGATGGCTCATAGAGGAATAGTTATTACACCTCTTGATACCAACTTGGTAGCTGCAATTACAGGATTATACTTCGGCGGAAGTCTAGTTAAGAAATGATTTGGATATTATCCGTGATGCTTTCATATGCGGATGTAGATGAAACTCGCATGACATATCTAGAAGATATGCATTTCATATCTGAATCAAAATGTCAAGACTATTTGTTTGATAATAAAGTTATATTAGTAGATTCATTGTTACATGAATTTAGAAACTATGATGGAATGAAACTTAAAGGTTTTGATTATTTCTGTGAAGGAAAGTTTGTTCCTGTAGAGGAAGTCTAAGGATTTAACCATTCTTTTGTGTTGTCTCTGGTAGATATAAAGCTATCAGAGATAGCCATTGTAGGCTTGGCTGGGTAAACAAACATAATACATTTCTCATTAACATCTTTATCTATCTTTATTTCTGCAGGTTTATATCCTGCTCCTATCTCTAACAAATGAACACTCCGTTCAACATCACCCTTTAATTTATAAGCTTCACCTTTAATTTTATATCCTGGTTCTTTCCTATATACAATAGGAAAACAACCTTGAGAAAAATCTTTTATATCAAACTCACTGTGTAATGTTTCACACTCACCTACAAACTCTGACTCTTCTAGTATCCAGTTTAGTCTGTGGTTTTTCTTTAATGTTCCGTATACAAAATATATCATTAGTTAATAGATGAAACATATTTTTGAATCCATTGTTCTAGTTCTTTAAACTTTAATCTAAGTTCTTTTACAAGACCAATATAAAAATGTTTCTCTTCTTCACTCCTTTTAAATGTTTCATTCATAATATCTGCTTCATCTTCTGGAAGAGCTGACACTTCTGATATCAACTGTCCTTCAGTGTTGACTATAACACTATAACTAGCGATAACTCCTTCTTTCTTTTTCTTTGTCATCTTTAATCCTCCTGTGGTGCAGTGACATCAACTAACTCACAAACACCACCAGTACACGCAAGCTCTTGAGAGCCTGTAGTATTATCTTCTGATTCATAATTAACAAGCTGACTAAAGTCTATAGTAGCTGGCATATCCTTTTTTAATTCAAGATATTCTTTTCTTTCTATGTCTTGATAAGGAGCTTGTTTATATATGTGGTCAGTATAAGGTAAGAAACTAATACCAGAAACTTCATCAAAGTATTTATATACCCAAGCACCAACCTCCATCCACTCATCTTCTCTAACACTCACAGTTACAGAAGGTTTATGCTCACACCATTCTCTTTGATACTTCAACCACAACTCTAATTGTTGTATAGCTGACATATCATTTCTAGTTACTGAACCACTTGGTGATGCGGTAGGAAAAGAAAACACCATAACTGAATCTGGTTTAGTTATATCTGGTTCATTAGGAACTCCTTGGTCTATCATAAGCTGAGTCAGAGGGTCTTTCTTATCACATCTAACTGTTCTTATGTAGTAAGGATTATGTCTGGTGTGAATACCAGAAGCACTATCAACTAACTGACTTACTGTTCCGCTAGGTTTTACACAAGTGATTGCGGCAGATTGTTTTATCTTTAATCGTTTAGCAAACTCTTTGTTAGTATCTACTGCAACATTTTTTAAGTTAGATAAGAATCCTTTATCTGGATTGTTAGTAAGTTTACTATCCATAATACCAGTAAGAGATACACCTAATAGTCTTTCATCTTCTGTGTTTTGTTTCCATATCTTACGAATGTATTTAAAGTCAGTAAGAGTAGATTGAAATGTACCAAGTATTGTGGCTAACCTAACTTTTTCTTTTAGTATTTTATTAGTATCAGCACTACGAACAACAACTTCTGTAAGGTTACAGAATTGATATGGTCTTAGTATAATCTCAGAGCAAGGGTTAGTACCAAACTCATGGTCACTATCTCGTCTTTCATTTTCTTTAGCCTTATCAATAGCGGCTTGTCTATTAAAGATACCTCTCTCACCAGACTTACTATCATATAAAGCTTTCCATTCAGACATAAATAAAGCCATGTCTGGTCGTCTAGTATAACATGCAGAGTTATTAGCTAATGCTCTTTGTCCATTATCAAGCCACCAAGAACCACTCTTAGCATTACGAAGTCTATCATCTTGTATATTACTTAATGATATTAAAGCTGACCTACGAACACCACCTACAACAACAACTTCTCCAATCTTACAAACTAAATCATGACACTCAAGAGCGTCAAGCTTTCTACCAGAAGCGTTTTTAAATGTGGTAATTGCAAAGTCAAATAAATCTACAAGAGGTTGAGGTCCACTAGCACGACCACCAAATGTTTTAAGTCTAGCTCCTGCTGGTCTTATTTTAGTTACATCTATCTTTGGAACTTGACCACCATATAACATAGCAAGTAGTTCTCTTAAAGATTTTGCCCAACCAGTTCTACTATCTTGTACTACAATAACAGTATCACTATCTTCAAACTCTTCAGCAATAGTTGGTAACTGTTCTACATAATCTCTTTCAACAGAGAAACCAACACCAGTACCACACATAAGTATATACATTATCTCATCAAAACTTCTTACATCATTGATAGGCATATAACTACAATTATAACCAGCAGTGTGGTCTTTTGTTAAAGCATTTCCTGCTGTCATTAAAGCTCTCATAGAAGGCATGATACTTAAACTAAGAACTGCGTTTTCTAGTTCGTGTCTTAAATCTTTTGGTAAACTATATTTGTTATTAGTTTTTAAATGTTCCTGCATAAAGTCAAAGTATCTTGATACAGTTTCTTCCCAGGTCTCTCTTCTTTTTTCTGACTCAACAAATCTTGCATACCTTGATGCATGTATAAATTGTTGATAGGTCGTTGGTAAATAATTATTATTAGTCATTTGTTTCTCCTTCCGCTAATTCACCTGCAATAGAACTATAACCAACCATGTCAACATAATCATCTGTGTTATGCGAACCTGCTTTAGTTCTTGCAACTTTTAATAATACCATCATCAATGCGACATCACGACCGCTAATGTCAAAGTCAAGATAAGCTGACCACATCTTTGCAATATTATCGTGGTTTATTTTTTTGTTACCGTGTGTTTTTTCTCTATCAGTAGAGACTATATCTTTTGCTCTATCAATGTAAGCTTGGGTCTTCATCTTTTATTCTTCCTTTCGCTAAGCTATTTATTACTTCCATTTCCATTTCTCTAGCTCCTATGTAATATAAAAGCTCTGGGTTATTAGTTACCAACCAACGAATACCATACGATATAGTATCAACTGATGGGTCTTCAGTATAGTTTATCATTTCTAATCCTACATCACCTTCTCTTGGTGTGTTAGGTGTTAGTATTATGTAAGCCTTCTCTTTAGTTATCTTCATTATTTCATCCAATCTAAAGGTATATCTTTATCACACCAAATAAAATTATTAGCTTCGCACCAATCACTATACTTAGTTTTAGAACCCTTTCTTATTTTATTGTTTGCATTCATAAAACAAAAACGAATATCAAAATCTGTTTGGTCTTGTATCCATAAATGTTTCTTTCTATCTTCGATAGTTAATCTTCCTTTTAACTCAACGAATATGTTTGTCTTTGGAAAGTATAAGTCTGGTAAGTAAGTCCTATCAATAGCAGGTTGAATATAATCAATCTCATACTCTTCATACTTATATCTTATCTTTTTCTTTTTAATTTCGTTAACAATGTTCTCTTCAAATTTAGAACGATATCGGACCTTCATCTATCATCCTTTCTTTTCTAAGTTGTCGTGCACTAGGTGAAGCACTTTGTTGTAAGTCTTCAAATGTCCAATGTGGATTTCTTTTTAATCTTTTCATTACCCATTTAAATGACCAAGCACTTAAATGTATTTGAAAGTTATGTATGTAATGAGTTTGTTGTGGCATTAAACTTAATATATTATCTATGTTAACTTTATCTTTTTCTTCTTCTGGAAGTAAAGATTGTAACCACAAAACTAAAAACTCTTTAGCTTTTTGTCTTAATACTTTTATTTTTTTTCTATTCATACTGTGCAGTTATCTCCTCAACTTTTGGTTTGTTAACTACTTTAGTCATGAATACATTTGAGTTAGCATACTTGAACACTCTGAGTCCGTCGCCATCATTAGAATCAGAATGACAAACAAACTTATGAGAACAGTACACACACCCAACAGGAAGTTTAAGGTTACCAGTTTTGTCATGAGGAATTGGTTGATAGCATTTTTCAGGTGGTTCATTTTGTTTTAGTTTTTCCTTTAAGTTATTAATTAAATCTTTTGCATTTGGTTTCATTAGTTCGTCTGGTCTAAATAATGCAATCTCTCCAGACGATTTGTTTACTGCAAACAATCCTCCGTTACTTGTACCTTCATTGTGTTCGTAACCTGCTAATTGTGCTATGTATCCAAACGGGTCATCTTCATATAGAGTTCCATTCTTAAACTTTTTAAATGACATGGCAGAAGCAGACTTAACATCAACAACTTCACCATCAATCTTACAGTCCATGTGACCATTGACATCTTCTACCTTTACTTTCTTTTGTTGTGCAGTTACCGTGTGTCCAGATACTTCAACAAGAAACAATAATAAGTGTTCTAAGATATGACCATATAAAAATTTTAATTGCATAGAAGGGTCATATACTTCTTCTTTGTCATCTCTTTTTATATGATTATCATACCAAAGTTGACGAGCAGGTCTACCAATGACAGACATTCTTAAACCTTTACCAGAACTTTTTCTTGGTTGTAACCAATCTAGCAGAGCAAGTTTTGTATTGTTTAAAAATTTATTTATCTGTCCTTCACTAACATCTGGTGCTTTACCACTAGAGATACCAATGAGTACATCATTTACATCATCAACTAATGTATCTAAAGTCTTAGTGTGTTTCTTGCCAGTTGTTTCCATATTTATATTCTCCATTTAAAGGACATCTAATTCCTAGTTCTTTACCTGCATTGACAATAGAATCAACTGCAAGATTACCAAAGTCTTCTGCTTGAGATTCCAGTACTTCATATTGAAACTCATCGTGAACATTAGCAACAGGTCTTGCATTTAGTTTATGTTTATTAACTTGTTCATCTAAAAGAATCAAAGCTTTCTTCATAACTATCGCACCACCACCTTGTATTAAGGTGTTGAGGGCGGAGTGTCTGTTTCTGATTTTGAGTCTTCTTCCGTCGATTCCTCTGAGCCAACCTTTTCCAGTAGCTTTGTCCACTCGCTTTCTAAAGTTTGCAAGGGCTGGAGTACCTCTGAGAAATCTATCTTTAATCGCCTTCCCATGATTTCTAGACCCGCCGCAGATAGCTCCGAGTTTTTCGTCACCTGCCCCATAAATGAAGGCATAGATGAAAGTCTTTGCTTGGTCTCTACTGCTAAGACCTGCAAGATTTTGATTTGTTGTGTGTATATCTCCATTAATGATAGCATCTATATATTCCTTATCGTTCATGTAGTGGGATAATATTCTTAACTCAAGACCAGAAGCATCTACTCCCACTAGTTTATAGCCTTCTGGAACTACCCAAAGTTCTCTGCATTCTTTTCCGTAGGGAGAATACACTGCAGGAACTTGAGCCATATTGGGCGACTGGTGGCTCATTCTACCAGTGATAGCACCATTGGTTATCACTCTTCCGTGTACTCTCCCGTCTTCTGCTACTGCTTCTACCCAAGATTCAACTTGAGCAATTCGTTTCTGCAGTAGTAGAAACTCTTTGATAAGTTCTGCTTCTGGTATATTTGTAATACCTTGTAGAACTTTCTCATCTACTATTGGTTGTCCGTGTTCAGTAAACTTAGTCGGCTTCCAACCAAAGTGTCGGAGATGTCTGGCAATCTGTTGTCGACTACCAAGATTAAACTCTTTCATTTCTATGAGAGAAAAATCTCCCATAACATTGACCCACCCCTGTCCCAGACTATTCAGTCCAACCGTACTCAGAGAACCGTCTTTACGATAACGAGGTTTAACTATCTTGACGAAGGTTGGCAGTGGTGTAAATCGTTCTCTAACCTTCTGTTCAATTTCATTTATCTTCTCTCTTAACTTACCTAACAGAAGGTCTGCCTTCGTTACATCAAAAAGAAAACCATTGTTCTCTTGTTGTGTGATTATCCTAGATGTCTCATGCTCTAGTCTAATCGCCTCACGAGAAAAGTCTGGGTTGTATCTAATCAAATAACCAAGAACTTTTTCCGTAAGCTCTACATCTCTGATGCAATACTCAAGCATCTCATCAGAGTATTCAGAGAAGTCTTTAAAGTCTAGCTTACCAAACTTTAATCTCTCTCCAAAAGATTTTAAAGAATGTCCACCCTCTCTAACTGGGTCGAACAGTCTCGATAAAACTAAAGTATCAATGACTTTACCTTTATCATGTAGGTCAATATTAACAATCTTTTTAATAACTGGTGCATCAAATCCTATAATGTTATGTCCAACAAACTCATTGTAGTTATCAATATAAGAAACAAACTTATCCATTTCATTCTCTCTAAAGTATGTAATACCTTTCTCACTCTTACATACAATAAGAAATATCCTGTCGGGTAATCTGTTATTGACAATGTGTGTCGTTTCAACATCTAAAAATACTCTCATTAGTTTCGCCCTTGTTATAATGTTTCATCTTCAAACTCTTCACCAGTTGGTTTCTCAGTCTCGTGTAGTCTACCAGTTTCTTTGTCATAGTATAGATATGTAGCTGGGCCAGTCATACCTATGAATCTATTCTTTAATACTCTTACGCAAGTTGTATTCCTTACAGTAGGACTATCATTCTGTGCATCTCTTTCAAGACCAATAACCATATCAGATAACTGACCAATAGAAGCCGAACCTCTAAGTTGTGATAGAGAAGTTGCTGCCCCTTCTTCATGTCCCTTACCATCTGGTCTACGCAAGTGAGAGATAAGAACCAAAGCTATATCTGTTTCTTCAACAAGTGTTCTGAGCTTTGTCATAATCTCATCAAGTGCCTTTCTTTCATCTCCATACTCTTGAGATGATACGACCATACTAACATGGTCGAGTACAATATATCTACAATCTAAAGCCTTAGCCATATACCTAACTCTAGATACAATGTTATCTACTGAATTAGAACCAAAGTGTTTATAGAAGTAGAACCTACCAGTACCAACAGTAGCATCAAAATATTTTCTCTTGTCCTCATCACTCATGTGAATGTCTGGTCTACGCAAAGGTAGATTAGCTTCTACACTCATGATATCTAGTGCGGTAATCTTAGGACTTTCTTCAAGCATAATCATACCAATCTTTTCTTCTGTATTCTTGAATAGATTGTATACTAATTCTTTTATGATAGAAGTTTTACCAAGTCCTGTACCTGCAGTAAATGTAACCAACTCACCACTACGAATACCATAAGTCATCTCGTCTAGTCCTTGCCAACCATAATTAACTGTTGACCTTACGACTGGAGCAAGTACTTCTTCTAGTAGTGACTCACCTTTAATGATACCGTCTGGTGCATAGGTAGGTGCATTCCACCATGATTTAATATACTCTTGATACTTATTAGCTTTAAGTAAATCGTTAGCGTCTTTGTATCCTTCTGGTAATTTTAATATCTTAACCTTTGATGGGGCGAACAACTCTGCAACTTTCTTACTTGCTTCTCTACCGACATCATCATTATCAAAGTTAATAACAATGTTATCGAATTGGTCTAACCAATCATAGCTTTTCTTAATATCTTTGAGGGCAGACGCAACACCATTCTTGATACTAACTACTGCATACTTCGAACCAAGTAATTGATAGACTGATAACGCATCAATCTCACCCTCTGTTATGGTAACATATTTACCACCATTGTATAACTGCTGACCGAACAATCCAGAGTCAGAGGTTGAACCCTTTATCGAGAATTGTTTATTCTTCACATACCTAGTCTTGGTAGCTAAAAGAGAACCAGTCGAGTCATAGTATGGGTAGATGTGTCTGTCTATCGTGCCACTTGCGTCGCTGATAACCTTGACCCCATACTTTTTTACTGTGTCTTCGTTGATACATCTATCGCCGATAGCACTAAAAGTACCTACGTTATTTTCTATTATTATTGGTTTTGTTTGAACTGCTTGTATGCCCATTGTGTCGCCCTCATCTATATTAGTTTGTTCTGGTGGGAAGTAAGTGTTGCAAGAGAAACAGTAAGAACTACCATTTTTATTTACACTTCTTGCGTCACTACTCCCACACTTATCACAAGCTATGTGATACTTAACAAAGTTATTGTTATCCATTGTGTCGCCCCAATCATTTTAAGTTAATTAAAATTCATCAACGGAATCGGTTGCGACGAAGCCATCAACCTTATCAAACTCTTCTCCGTATGGGATTAAGTCGATAACTTGAACAGCTTGTAAGTCTAAACCTACACCAGATTTACCTGCGTAATTCCAATCGTATTCTTTGTACATAACTTTCACTTGTGAACCGTTACCTACAAGAACATCAATAGAATTCTTAGCAGAGTCAACTAGCTTAGGTGCAGGATTACTCGTACCATCTGCACGATTTACTCTGCGTTTGAATTTAACAATCTTACCTCGCTCATCTTCTTTAACAGTGATACCTTTGCTACTAAAGTCTTTAGCAACATCATCATCAACTGCTAAGTCAATCTGATAAACAGGGTCGAAAGTTGTATTGGGTCTAGTGATAGATGCCCAGTATGCTTTTCCTTGAACTGTAGCCATAATGTTTTCTCCTAATGTTATTTGTTAATGTTATTTTAATGTTTGCATTATATCATAGAACAATCTACTTGTCAACAACATAATGCGGTATTTAAAAATAGAACATAAAAATCCTATTTAAAAATATTTTAAAATGTTATTATTGTTTTTATTATAATTAAAATAATAACTCTTTAAAAATCTATATAGATTATATCACGATTCGATTTCATTGTCAAGAACTTTTTTATTGTTATCCACAATTCGTAAATGGTTTCTTTGTCTTATGTTCTTGTTTTGTTCTTTAAGGTAGCTAAGGTATTGATTATCTTTGATTTTTACTTGAGGTAAACAATCCCAAACTGTTTGTATGTACCATGTAATACTGTCCTCATTTAAATCGCCCTTGATTAAAACACGGAACAATTCTCTAGCTTCATTTGTTATCGTAGTCATATAGTCGCTCCCCTCTTTTTATTAAAGTCCAATATGTTTGTGATTCTCTTAGTAGTTTTTTTATTGTTCTTCTTTGTACAATAATATCTTTTTCTTTTAGTGAACTTGATATATATTCACTAACAAAATTTTCAAAGTCTTTGTTAAATAATAATTTATAAGATTGCATTACTCACTCATTGAATAAAAATCTTCATTGAATATTTTTTTAATTGGTATCATCACACACTTAGATGCATTACTATCACCAACATTCTTAGTTAGTTTATCTTTGTACTTATCTACAATTCCTTTTAATACTTTTGTAGGGAACACAAGAGTACAGAACTCACCTTCTTTTAATTCTAATCTATGAAACCAGTAATCACTTTCAGTTTTGTATATACCACTAGGCTTACCTCTATACTCATACTCTACTGCTATGTTGCCAGTCTTTCTCCACCATGACCTTTCACTTTTAACTTCAATCGTTTTACTTTCAAACATTTCTTTGACTTTATCTTCTCGTATCTGTCCGTAAGATAAGTCAATATCAAACTTTGTAAATCCTTTTTTAGTCATAGCTTAACTCCCAATACTACTAGTATTCCTGTTAACAATACTATTATTATAAATAATTCTATTCCTAATATAGTATGATACCATATCCATCTAGTTTTATATGCGTTGTCAATAGTCAAATCATCTGGGTCTGGACTATCATACCCATCTATATCTGTTTCTGGATTTTGACCCCACATTGTTTTTATTATTCGTCTAAACATAAGTCCCCCATTATAACATTTTTATTTATAAAAGTCAAGTTATATTACTAGATTCTTTATATAAAGTATCAAGCATATCACTTTGTTCTCTATCAAAATGTTTTATTATATCTTCTATTCTGTAATAAGGTATATTCTTTTCTTGTTTGAATTCATCTAGAATATATCTTAGTCTTGCTACTACTTTGTCTGCTCCCATTGTTCCCCCTATCCTAAGTCTGTTATTAGTCTATCTCTTAATTCTTTCTCATTACAATTATTATAATCTAACATATCAAAGTATTGTTCTCCCGATATTAAATCTTCTGACGGGCAAGGATTATCATTAAAGAAGTCTATCATTTTTTCTTTCATTGTGTCCATGTCTAACTCGTCAAACATAATTCTTTGTAATATATCTATTTCTTCTGGTGAGAAATACTTTTCATACTCACTATAAATTTCTTCTCGCCACATATCTAATTTGTTTTCTAGATATTGCTCATGGTACTCACAACTCATCATCTGTCCTTTCTAATTTATATACTTCAACTGGTATTGTTTCAACTGTATTAATTGCATTGGGTATTTTATTTTGTTCGATATGATAAATGTCTGCAACATCTTTATTATATCCTATTAAAACTCCAACTATTGCAATCAATCCCCATGCCCATACTATTCCTAGTAAGAACCATACTATTACATATCTATTCATAAATGTATCCCTCACTCATCATAAAAGAATACTCATCATTAAATACACTTACTTGAGACTCACCATATTTATCTATGAAATGTTTTCTTGCTTCATCTACTTGCATTGTGTCTATTAAGTACTGAGAATGTTCTTGCATTTCCATTAACCAATTTTTTACTCCACTCATTTTATACTCCCTTTGTTATTTATTAATCATAAGTTTCATCTTCAACTTGATTGACTGTACTAACAATAGTATCGTCATCTTGCCCAAATAAAAACTCATCTACATTTTCATCTAGTATAGCAGACTCATCATAAATGTCAATAAGTTTTTTTTGTTTCTTGTAAGTCTTTGATTTCATTAGTCTTTCCTTTCT
>Ga0208159_1000162_pt1 | contig 27534 bp, 45 predicted proteins | sample 9_EtaG_FD_184082 | JGI IMG/M metagenome (GOLD analysis project Ga0208159, IMG submission 184082) | Marine viral communities from the Subarctic Pacific Ocean - 9_ETSP_OMZ_AT15188 metaG (SPAdes) (version 2) | ecosystem: Environmental > Aquatic > Marine > Oceanic | place: Pacific Ocean | collected... | reverse complement strand
GCGGCAGAGGTGGCAGCCTTCCCTAGGTCAAAATCCGTACCAGTTAAACCGGCGCGTAAGCCCTCTGTTGTTATACCTTTTAACGCTAACATGCCCAGCTTTCCGCCCAGTCCGCCAGCGACACCGGCAAGCGTCGAGCCAATACCAGTAGCGCCCAGAAAGCCACCAATACCAGTGGCTAATGCGCTACCACCAATGCTGCTAGCAAGTGCAGCCAAGATAGGAAGGAACGCCTCAGGCTGTCCCGTTTCAGGGTTAATGGTTAGCTCCCCTGTGGGCGACAGTGATGCAAGACCTTCGACCTCAATCGGGTTCATGTGAACCAGCATTGAATCTCCGAATCGTCCCTGTCGGGCCATCTCTTCAGCCATTGGCTGCATTGGGAAAGGGGCTTGTTGCATATTCATTAGGTGGTCTCCACGCCGAATAGGTTGAAGCTTATATCTCCAGAACTAGCGTAGACCTTCACGACATCTGTTTGTGACAGGCATATGCCAATCACTACAGTCCTCGCGGTACTACCAGCTATTGCTTCGTTGAAAAAAATGAATTGTTTGTCATCTGCACCAGCACCAGCAACGTGAATGCTGACCCTGAACGAGCCAACTAATGCGTTCTGATTACAGATAACGAGGGAACTTACTGTAGTCTGGGTAAGATTGGGCACCGTGTACAACGTCGTAGTGGTTGTCGCGCTAGGATTTACCTGTCCCAAAACCTTGATTACGTCTGTCACGAGGCACCCATTAGAAGGAATTGATGCCTACGTAACGCTAGCGAACTCTGCTTGTCACCCTGCGTCTTTGCGATATTGATATCGTTCTCGACTCTGTTCAGTGCAATCTCAAGAGTGCGGCGTGTGTAAGCCTCATTCTCTTGCTGATACTCTAACTCTGGGATGGGCAGGGGTTGCTCAAGTATGCTCATTAGCGTCTACCGTCCTGTCTCATATCAAATCTCAAATCGCCAAGCCTCCAGCCATAACCCAAGCCATTGCTTTCTACGCGAAGCTTTGTATGTCTAGCTCTGGCTCGAACATGAGACTGCTTTGTCGTGTTGTTGATTGTTGACGTGGTCAAAGTGCTTGCCTCTTCCAAAGGAAAGTCGCTGCCCTTGAGGGTTAGATCTATCGAAGCATCGACCTCCAGACCTGTAAATGAGAAGTCAGGGATGATCCGCTTGATAAACATGAAGCTATCGCCATCTCCAATCTCAAGATCGCCAGACTCAACAAACGCAGTCATGGCTGATCCGTCATCGTCAAACCCAACCTCATGCTCGTACAGGATATTCGACTTGTCATTGGTATCAATTGCGCTTGTGGCTAACGGTCTGTTCTCAATTGAACGACCACCCCATGTACCCCTAGCAAGCGTTCCGACTGCCCACAGGTTCTCTGCATAATTGTACGAGACGTAGTTCGTTATGTCTGTGTTGCCCTCTCCGACTGGATAGAACCAGATCACCTCAGAGTATTCATTGTTCTCGGCAGCAAAGACCTTGAATCGTTGAGATATGTTTAGGTTATCGAATACATGCTCTAACACAGAACACGGCAACGGTTGAACAGACCCGTTGTAAAGATAGAAACCACCTTGATCCATGAAGTAAACAGATCCTCTAGCGTTCACAGCCGCATTGGGGGATATCATTGATATATCTGTACTTACAGTAGAAAACTGGAACGTAAAAGGTGCCCCAACAAATCTCATAGAGTGAAGGCTTACGTCAGTCCAGATAAGTATTTCCTGCCTAGCCTGCACCGCACCAATAATCTCAGACCCTGAGTTGATACGGACACCGCCAGCGGTGTTGGTCGCAGTAGGAGTCCAGTCTGCCGCGTTTTGCTGGTCAGAAAATCTAACAAACAGCGGGTCAATTGCTGAACTTCCGATTGGATTAGAACCAAAAGCAATAACGTGTTGATCAACATCTGAGACCATAACCTGTAAAGCAACAGTCGGTACGTTAGACGCTCCTCCTAGAGCCGTTGCATTAACCGCTCTGGTGCCTACACCAACAGACTCGTCCCAGTAGAAGATGCCACCGCCACGAGCGTTGAAGATAAGATCTTCGCCAAAGTTGTCCTGACTCCACAGACGCAGTTGACCGGCGGCAGATATAGAGCTTGCACTGCCAAACGTACCTGCACCCCAAGCGCCTGCACCCCAGCCCGTACCAAGAATGAAGGCGTTCAACCCAGAGTTGATTTGATATGCGGCTACAGTAGAGCTACCGCCATTGCCGGTGTCGCTAGAATTTGCCGATACAGAAGCGCCTGTAGTGTCTATCGCCTCTATCGTGAACGTGTCAGTCGTAGGCACTGACGTAATCTGATACTCCTGATTCAAGACTGCGGCTGTGATGTTACCGCCAAGAGTCGCTGCATCGGAAAACGTGACGAAGTCGTTCAAGGCAGCACCGTGACCTGCCTCTGTCACTGTGATCGTTGATGATCCATCTGTTGCTGCAAACGTTGGATCACCAGCGCCAGTGGTTAATCTTATCGGAGTTACATCATTGAAGGTGGCACCTTCATTCACATAGAACTTTAGGTTTGTTCCGATACCAAGATACCTTGTGCCCTCTAGAGATGACCAAGAATGCAGCGATCTTGCTATGCCGTAGAACGTATCTGCTACAGACTTGACCCACCCGCCAATCTTTTCAACGCGACCTTTACGGAACCGTATCTTGTCGGAGTCAAACCATCCAGCGTCTGCCGTGTACTCAGTACCCTCTTTGTTTACGCCGGGGCTGAACTGAATCTTGGCGAGAGGCATTACGTAAAAAACCCCCCAAGACCTTGAAGTGTAGCTTGTTGAGGAATACGGCTAATCGCAGGACGCGGACTGTACCCGCCCATGTTCTGAGTCTGATACGGCAGCGGCATGGGCTGTGCCTGAAACATACCTGATCCACGGTTGCCTAGCGGGTTTTGCATCATGGGCATTGGCCCTTGGTTTTGCATGGGGGGAACGTTCATGCCGCCACCCTTTGATCCACCCTTGCCCGGAGAGGGTGCGCGGAATGGCATAGGTTGATATCGAGGCTGATTGTAGCCGCCAAAATTACCTTGATACATTTGACCGTATGTGGGCCGACGGAACGGCTGGGGCTGCTGAAACGCTCGCTGTTGTGGCAACCCTTGATAACCACGGTTAGCCCTCATATCGTTCATGATTGAGTTATAACCGGAGCCAAAACTAGGTTGCTGCTGCGGTTGTATAGGAAGAATTGCTGGGCCGCTAGTCATAACCGGCTGTTGTTGTTGTTGCGGTGGTTGATACCTGTTGTTTCCAACTCCTCCGCGTCCGTAAGGGACAGTTTGCGCTCCGCCTTTGCTGCCGCCGCCTGATCCGCCTCTAGCCATGACCTATACCTCTTCCCAATTTTGCCCTAAGAACAAGAGAGCCTCTGCCTCTCTGCGCCTTACTAGACCGTCCAATACCTTACCGCCTGCTTTGTTCCATCGACGTATTTGCGTTGGAACATCGTTATAGTCTTCTTCGTTCAGCCTGATCAGCAAGGTGGACTCTCTCAGGTTAGTTGGCCCTAAGTTGTATGTCCATGCTACTAAAGCGTCGAATTGATTCTGCTCTAAAGGACACTGCACGATGTCATTAACGTACCCCTCAAACTCTTCGAGGTCTTCAACGAGCATGCTCTCAGCGTCTTCTTGAGAGCAGGTATCGCCCTCTTCTACGCCGCGAGTGTGCCCATAACCAATCGTCCAAACGTTGGCAGAACATTGATATGCCTCAAGTTCGCATCCCTCAAACTTTTTTATGAGAGCCACGCCCTCTGCGCTTGTCTTCCTATCCATAAGATCTCTGCACCTTAAAAAACGAGTTTCGTTTCTTTTGATATATATTCAGTGTACATCTAATTTCGTCAGTCGTATTGCGGTACATGTGCCTCTGGCCCTTGTTTACCCACGACACTAGGCGGTTTGGCTTCCAGATAATCTCGTCAAACGAAATTCTGTTAACACTTTCTTCTTTAACAAATGACGTGCCGTCTCCCTGCTCTGGATAAAGGTACACCACAGTGCTGACAATCTTGTTTGGGTTGTCGGCGTGAATGTTGTACTCGTAACCCGGATAACACTTCACAACTGTTACGTCAAAAAAGCCAACCGGCTCTCCTACTTTTTCTTGATAGCAGGACTTGATTTGCTGGCTTATGTCATCGCCCAGACTTGCCTCGTGCTTATCGGCACCTTTATGGTCATCGATAAGCCTGTAATCTAGATCGTCCAATTCGCCCAATAGCTGGCTATACAGGTCTTTATAAAGAAAGTTATCTAGCACCTTCACTGGCAACGTCCTTAGATTCTCTCAACCTGCACATAAGGTCTTGATATTTAACAGGATCTTGTATTTTTATTAACGCCTTAACGTCTTCTAAAGGCATTGATAGCAATGCAGGCCAGTCCGCACCTGCAAGCCACTTAGCTTTCCGCCCATGTCTATACGCTTCAAAAGATGCGCCAAAGACTCCCCAGCCTTTCTTCCTAGCATGCGTTATCGTCATGGGGATTGTCATGGCAACGATGCCAAAGTTTGCAAAGTTGCCGTGCAGAAACCAAAGGAGAACCACTTCGCCAAATGGATTGCGCTCGTAATCTGTAACCGTGTGGGTAAGATCGTGCTGATCTCTGTACCACTTGATGTATGTGTTAAAGCCTGACTCAGAAGGCTTCTCTCCACGGCCCTTTGTGTCTCCTGCAAACTGCGAGGTAGAGCGATTTGTTTCCACTAGAAACTTAGAGTACTCGCGCCCTAAGCTGCCAACAGGCATTGCCTTTAAGCTGTCAACGTCATCTAGAACGTGAACCAACGACTCACTGTTCATGATGACTCTTGAGCCTAACTCTGTATTACGAAACCTTTCGTACTGCTTTCGCACTGAGCCAGACGAAAGCCAGTTAAAAATAACAAAAGCCGCCTCTAGATCGTTGGGATTTTTGTATAGCCTACGCATGGCGCTAAACACTCTACGCCATCGGGTGTGCATCTTTCTCAAAGCCAACGTTTGTACCTCTCCACAAGATCTGGTTTGGCACAACTTACGTCACATGACGCACATGGATCAACAGCATCCCTGTTTCCGTTTATAAGCTCCCTGCTTATCTCTGCAAGCCTTGGGTTGTCGCGCCATTCTCTGAACAGGTTTACGTCTTTGACGTTGCCAAACCCTATTTGGTGTGACCAGTCGTTGCAACACATCTGCAACTGCCCATCGAAGTTAATGAATATGCCCCTCATGGGATGAACGCACGGCCCCTTCACAGCAGTGCCGCCAGCTATCAACCCCGCCCTGTGATTGAAAGCATGCTTCCATCTAATCGGTTTACCCTTTGGGTCAGCATAATCAGGAAGGCGATTTACATCTTCAACTGACCCGCCGTCAGGCTTCCAATAGTCCTCAATCCGCTCACCGTTATTTAGGCGAGGGTATTTTGCCCTTCTAGCATTGAAGTCTTCTTCCGTCGTGTAGGTGTTCAGCACAAGGTTGTCTAGCTGACGATAGTATTTCCAGTAACGATCAAGCCGCCATCCGTTTGTCGTTATCTGTGCGCGATATCTTCTAGGCTTACGGAGAAGACGCTGTATTATCTTCTCGAACTTTGGATTGTTGGTGCTTTCCCCTCGGCCTGCCAGCATGACAGTACCATCAAAGCGCCACTCCTCAATCTGATCCATGATCGAATCAAACATTTCCAGACTCATGTTCTGGTTGTTGTTGGGATATATTGATGCGTCAGATCGTGGACAGAACGAACAGGTGCGATTGCACAAGTCCGTAATGTTTATGTCAATCTGTAGTATCCCCTCCAGATCCATCAGTATCTTCCGACAAGTCTTTGTAGTATTCGATTATAGATAAAACCTGTCGTATATACCTCTTCAGTTCCGCCATGTTGGAGGAGAGGTTCTCATAACCCTTTGGCGACACCCCATAATATGCGTTCACTGGGGCGTTACCGTCATTCAGATCTTGCAGGTATTCACGCATCGTGTCTGGTGTTAAGACCTTCCACTCAACAGGTGACATTGAAACGGCGTTAGGCAAGGGCGGATGATAAACGGCTGCTGGCTGGACTACCGTAACGACCTCAACTTTCTTTGTCTCAGGGACGTATGGCTCACGACCTATGAGGCCGCAGCCGCTAAGTAGAAGGATCGGTAATAGCTTCCAGATCACTCAGCACCTCCTTTGTTCCGCGATTGATTATGTTCTGTATCAACCCCGGCTTTCGTAAGGAAAGTACAGTCATGTCGTGCTTGGCGAACTTTTTTCTGATCGACTCCACCTCACGCTGGGACTCTGCATTGTCAATCTGCAACTGGGAAACACGCTCATACATCTCTTGCTGGCGGCTTTCTTGCTTAATGATCTGGTCGTTAAGCTGCTCTACGCTAGACTCTAGGGCAACTTGATTGTCTGCCGCTACTCTAAGCTGGGCAGACAGCGACTCTTTCTCTGCCTCTGCCTTGTCAACGTAAAGCTTAAAAGCTCCCCCAGTCAGGGCGAGAGCAACCCCAAGAATTCCAGCTAGCTGCCACATGTCACTTCCTATTTGACCATGCTTGTGCGCCAAAGAAAGCGGCAAGTATGCCTGCAACCGATACAAAGTAGACCGCAGCCATATCACCGAGAATCGAGGCCGCTTGATTCATGCCAAAGAACTCGCTAACCACGACCAGCGATGGATATAAAAGCATGCCCCATAAAGCAAACCAACTCATGGCTCGTTGTGCATCGGCGCGTTCATGCTGCAACCGCAACTCTTGTAGCTCTTTACTGGTGTTTAGCTCTTCATCAGTAATGATGCCGTCGCCATCTGCGTCATATTCAGCGTACTCACTACCTTCTTCTAACCGCTTTGCGTTCATAACTACGGCCCAAATGCTTTGATAATTAAGTAAATCATACCAACGGCTACACCACCGCCAACAATTAAAGCCACTGCTCCAACTGAAATGTCGTGCATGAGCTTCTCACGCTCTTTGCGCTTCTTGTTCAACATAGCTTGATGAGCCTTCCTGTCCCTCTCTTGCTGCATGATTGCTTCATCGTAGTCCTTCAACAGCTTAGGGTCTGCGACAAGAAGCAAATCCCTCAAATCTTTTTGATATCGCTCTTGCGACCTACGAAGCATTTGCAGCTTTAAGATGTCGTTCTTAGATAATGGCTTGAATGCAGAGGACTTGCGGTCAATCTCAAACGTGTTGAGGGCTTCGCCAAAATCGGACACCAAAGCCATAGCCTGATCGACATTAGCCTTGCCCTCATTTACATTCTGAATGACCGTATTGATCTGCTGGAGCAACATCCCAGCCGCTGCAACAGACTCAATAATCATGATCTATCCCAAAAGAAACTGGGGCAACGCGACAGCCAGAACAACGGCGGCATACACTCCCCAGATCATTGTTTCAAGGCGGTCGAATCTTTTACTCCCAGCGTCAAGACGCTGCTCTATACCTTGATATCGCACGGCACACTCACGCTCATGGGCATCAATTTTTGCTATAGCCTTCTCTGTTGGAGTCATCTGAGTCTACCTTTTCTCATGTCTTGTCTAGCCTCTTGAAGCATTTCTGAAACAGCATGCCACCAGATCACACTGACCTTTCCCGTAACTACGACGGCAACGAAACCTTGGTCTTGAGCTTCTTGAATAGCTCTTCTAACGGCCTCAGTAATATCGCCAATGTCACAATCAGTGCTATCTGACATAAGAATACCAGTACCTCAAGCCTCGAATCAGAAGCCTCTTCTCGCCAGAAGTCTGACTCTTCTTTGGTCACTTGCCTTTTTTCTTTGGAAGGGTTTTCTCTAGCCTGTCAGCTTGCCCTGCGTGTAGCTTTGATGCTTTACGTAGCTCGGCTATCATTTTGCGCTTTTGCGCCGCTGTCAGTTCCGCCATAAGTTTTCCTAAACGCTGATGTTAATTCTTCGGGTAGGAGCTAATTGCTCTACAGTAATTCTGCCATCTTTCATGGTGTACACGGTGGGCATTATTGTCTGTATAGCTTCTCGCACTAGCTCACCGTCACCGCCTGTTCTCAGAACCTCTTGCTTCTGGACAGCAACCTGCTTCCAGCTAACCTGAGACATCCCACCAACAGCGCCAACGTCCATCAGTCTTTAGCCTTGCCAATGTTTAGAGCCAAGATGTCCACCAACTTGTAGAGCTTACCTATCATCTCGTCATCTCTTGGCGTATCTGTGGCTGCTGCAATCAGTGACGCAACGGTAACAATACCCGTAACGATCACAATTACATTGCCTATAAAGTCCAACATAAAAGCCTCCTATGTAACTGGTCTCAAATCTGGAATGCTTTCGGTGTTCATCGAACTCCAATCCTTCACGCCATGAGCTATCTCATCCGCAAGCGTGGCACACAAACGCTCATACGCCGTCTGTTGTAAGGTGGCGTTGCAGTGCTCTACCAGCAGGTTCTGTAATTTTTCTGGCAGATCTACGACCTTGTACTCAGTGCCATCCACGTCAATTGTTTCAGGTATATACATCGCTTGTCCTTAATCGTCATCAACAACAATGTTTGCGTTGCTGTTCATCGTGAGTGTTCTTACATTACGACCAGAGTAGACTGTGTCCGAATAATCTTCTAGTGTCTCTGATATCCCCCAGTCACCACTTACATCTTTAATTCGCGCGTTACCGTCATCAGTGAAGTCTTTGAGACGATTACCTTTTTCAGAAATATGACTCTGGATGCCAGTAACCCCTTGTTCCTTCAGCCATGTATGAAAGCTAAGAACATTGGCTGTGTCATAAACATAGCTTCTGCTGCCATTAGCGTCATCCGCCCCAAGCCAGACCCACATATCTAACTGGCTGTTAGCCACTGTTCCAAAAATCATGGTGAGCAACAGACCGTCATCCTCTGTCTTAAAGCAGAAAGCGTTATCTTTTGAGATAAAGTGTTCGCAAATACTACGAATATGCGCCTTTTGATCATCGTATGTTGTCAGTTCTCTCTCAGCAAAAGGGAACGTACCTGTATCTGGGTCTGTCATAATGGCTAACGAACCATCAAACACACGGTCAAACTCAGCATCTACGATGGAGAATATGCGTGTACGAACTAATGCCATTAGTTACTCTCCGCTAAAGCTTTGATAAATTTTGATTGGCTCTTGCATCGACCTATATACGCTTCAGCTTGAGCCTTCTTCTCTGCGTTGAGATTGCCCACAAACGGCGTAACACGATCTAATGCGTATGCGTATCTAGCGGCACCATAGAGGCCGTGGGTCAATACGCCGACATAGTTCAACACACTTGCTTGATGCCCAAGAACGCCGTATCTAGCGAGTTCTGCGGCAGGTAATACCCTTTCTGCAACACGATCCACTCTATGGTTCATGTAGCGCGGCATCTTCAGGATTTTTTTATCGCGCAAGGCACCCGCATCCTGTTCAGGAGCGGCGTCCCACATGTCAGGATTGACTATGATTACATCTAAGTCCCATGTCCCGTGAGTGATGTTCGCACCGGCTAAGTTGTATATCTGGTCGTGATTTGGGTTATCGACATAAACCCCGCGCTTAGATAGAGATATGTGGAATGCAGAAAGCTTTTCATCTGGTGGCAAGTCTTCTAGCTTTATATCAAGAACGACACCGCCTCGGACGCACATAGTGATGCCGTCTGCATTATCAAGTGCCGCAGCAATAACACCAGAAGCCCCCTTCTTGATTAGGACAGGCTCCCAATCAGGCATGTTCGCCTTGATTGAGTCTACTGTGATTGCGCTCCAAGCGTTCTCACGGACTAGTATTTTTGGGTTCAATGTGAGGAACCTCCGAAAACTGGTTGAAGAAAGACGCTATGCGATCTAGCGCATCATCGCTTTTGCCGTAAATTATACCGCTAAAAGGACTGTCAAATACCCGTATTAGGTTATCTCTGTAGTTGCCACCGCTTAGTATCGCCTTGTATATGGGATCGTATGTGCCATGACTTTTACATTTGAGGTCTGTAAATAGATGAAAGCCCTTGCCTGCGGCTATTGCCGCTATGCCCATTTCGCTATTCCAACAACAGCCCACAATGTCTGCGGCCTGCATAAGCTCATGACCAGACTCTTTCTTCTCTAAGACGTTGTCTTCGCCATAGAGGTTTTTTAGATGAACCACCAAAGATACGCTGGAAATAGGGTGAGGCTTTATAACAGCGCCTTGATCAACGGCGGCTTTTGCTTTATCCCAATCAAAGACTTTCTTTATGCAGTTAGTTCCGGGCAGGAATATGACGAACTTGTGCTTTACGCTTGAGCGTCTGAGCCTGTACTTGTCCGCAATACCCTTGCCCATCTGATCAACTAGCTTTTCGCCATATCCGGTTGGGTCAAGCTTTACACTTGCATACATAGCCATTTCAGCGAAATGCTGATTGGCTGGCTTTATGTACAAGTAGTCTTCAAGCGCATCGGTGTAAACGTAGCCGTGTATTTCTTTGTTACCCCCCATTGAATACCAAAGATCGTACTCAAGGTTGGTGTTATACAGGCCGCGCTTGGGCAGCAAACTAGCTAGATTTAAGGAATTGCACTTAGGGTTTCTAAGAATGTTGCCGCTCTTGAAGAAGTGCGCCCCAGCATTGCCAAGGCGATCATCAATAGCTAACTGGTCAATCGGCATCTTTAGCCCCTGCACCATCCTTGAGGTCAGATATCATCTTTTCTAACTCATCGAAACGATCTTCTGAGTCACCGAAATGCTCAAGGACTATGTCGAGCATTGTTTCTATGCGCTTGTTTATAGCCTTTAACTCGTCCTCTAGTCTTCCGTCCATTGCGATCCGTCGTGATATCTAGCGTTATGTGCGCTACCAGACGTAACCTCAGTGTCATTACCAGTAGCAGTTAATCGCTCAAATATAACAGTATTGGTATTGAAAGTCGTCGTTGTATTGAATGTCGTTGTAGTGTTAAACGCTGTGTTGAACGTCGTTGTAGTTGACTGACTAGTGCCTGTCGCTCTTGTCGTGTTAAACGAAGTGGTCGTGGACTGGCTTGTGCCCCTAGAGGTGGTGGTGTTAAACGCAGTCGAGGTGCTTTTACTCGTTCCAGTCGATCTGGTCGTGTTGAAGCTGGTTGTTGTACTTTTGCTTGTGCCCCTCGAAGTCGTGGTATTGAAAGCGGTGTTAAACGACGTGCTTGTGTTCTTGCTTGTACCCCTGCTCGTGTTAAACGAAGTAGAGAACGATGTAGAGAACGACGTATTGAACGAGGTATTTCTACTTGTGTTGCGGCTAGTCTCCGATGGCTTGCCACCTACGGTAGTAAAAAACGATGTAGAGAAACTTGTGCTTCTACTCGTAGACCTTGAAGTGTTTCTTGATGTGTTTCTACTAGTTCCAAACGTTGTGTTGAAGCTGGTTGATGTATTTCTGCTTGTCCCTCTACTCGTAGCTGTGGCGAAAGACGTATTGAACGATGTAGTCGTGTTCTTACTGGTGCCAAACGTAGTCGTAGTATTGAACGACGTAGTGGTATTCCTGCTAGTACCCGTCGCAAATGCCGTGTTGAACGACGTTGTAGTGCTCTTACTAGTACCAAACGTAGTCGTAGTATTGAACGATGTAGTCGTTGAGTTACTGGTGGACTGACTCGTTTCAGTTGCACGAGTCGTAGCCGTAGAGCGCGTTGTCGCGGTAGCTCTGGTCGTGTTGTATATAGCATTCCAGACCGTAGCCAATGTACCGCCGTTATTAACGACGATAAAGTTCACCTGATGAAGCGTGTTGGCTGTAGCACGGACAGCAATCTGCGAGTCTGTGTCTAGCTCCTTCAGCGTACCATTGTCGTTAATAAATATAGCCACTATTCGTTCCTAGCTAATGACGTAAAACACATGCCCGTCTGGGAACCCAGAGGCAGATGTCGGATTCGAGCTAACAATTGACTGTGTTCCCACCGTCTTTCCGTTAGAGACTATGTCGGTAAACGTACCAGCCGCCGCCGTGCTGCCACCTATGACAACATTATCAAGCGTACCGCCATTAATGTCTGCGGTAGTTAGAGTTGCGCTTGCAATCGTAGCACTTGCAACATCAGCTAGCTCCAAATCTATGAAAGCATCTGTGACCGCTGCGCCGCTTCCAGCACCATCTAGAAAAACAACTTTAACGTTACCGTTACCAATTGTTACTGTAGCGCCAGATCCTTGCTTGATGACGATGTTTTGCGACCCACTTGTTGCATTCTCTATGATGTGAACGCGGGTCATTGTATTCGGCCCAATCGTGATAGTGCATTCCGAATCTAGGGTGCCTGTGTACTTGATGTACATTGCACGAGCAGGATCGGTTGAACCATCAGCTACCGTAGACGTATGAGTGTCTGCATTGGTTGTAATTGCTTCAGTGCCGAAACCTAAGGCTTCACCTATCAATTCAAGGTTGGTATTTGTACTTGTGCCCCATGTTCCGCTTTCGTCGCCATTGGCAATCTCTTTTAAGCGAAGGTCGTTAACGTAAGTCGCCATCTAAGCTACCTCTGTCCAGTTTGCTGTCTGGCTTGTATCAACAAGCCCCCATATGTTTATTGCCGTCACAGCCCCAGTTGCACCAACTCCGGTCAAAGACAGGTTTGCGGCTGCCGATACAGTCACACTGCCAATTGCGCTTGTGCCTGCAACTCCAGTCACATCTGCATTCGCAGCGGCAGAAACAGTTACCGTAGTAACCGCTCCTGTAGCCGAAACCCCTGTGACAGGCGCTGTAGCGTCCGCTGCGACGGATGGGGCGGTAACCTGTCCTGTGCTAGAAACCCCTATGATTGCAGCGTCTGGATCAGCGTCAACCGTTCCAGCGGCACCTGTACCCACAACACCTGTGACATCGACGTTGATGCTGAGAAGAATTGTAGGCGAACCTAGCGTTGCTGTGCCTTCAACACCTGTAACCGGCAGTGTGTTGTTGCTTATCGTGGATACTGTTCCTACAGATCCAGTACCCTCAACACCTGAAGGTGCGCCAGTTGCACCACCAGTTGCGGTGCCAGTGTTTGATGATCCAGTGCCCTCTACCCCGGTAACCCCTTGAACGATGCTCAAAGAGAAAGAGGGCGTCCCTATCTGCCCTGTACCCTCAACACCTGTAACGGGGAGGGTATTGTTCGATATTGTAGATACAGAGCCGGGAGACCCAGTGGCTGATACTCCCGTGACAGGGACGGTTGCTCCTAACGCAACAAAGACAGAACCTACAGATGCTGTCCCCTCGACACCCGTTACAGCTAGGGTGTTGTTTGAAACAGTGGTGGCGGCAGTTACTGCGCCTGTAGCAGACACACCTGTGACTTCGACGGGCAGGGGTGTTCCCCACGCGCCTTCGCCCCAGCCGCCTCTGGCCCAGCCGTTAATCGCCGCCATGTACTAAGTACTAGGCTATTCGGATAATGGCGTTAGACGCATCCGCAGTAGGGAACTGAATAGTAAAGTCACCCGCTGTTGAAGTCTTATCACCACCAAAATCCAATGCACAAACAGCAGGATCGCCTGATGCCGACTCATTAAAGATGAGAGCACCCCTCGCCGTAACTGTCGCATTTGAGAACGTAAGATCAGCGAAGTCTGTCAGTGCAGTCGTGCCTGATGAAGACGGATCTACGCGGGTCAGGGCTGCACCTTTTGCGGTGTAGTTTGTGCCCGACACTTCGTTAGATGTCGTGTATGCGGTGGTGCCTGCGCCCAAAGAAGCACTGCTCGTATACAGTGCCAAGTTAAACGTACTTCCGCCTGAGTTTAGAAAATTGTGTTTTGCTTCCAAAAGCTCTTTCTTGAAAGACGTACACATTGCAGTCGTGATAGCCATTATAGACTCCTTATGATGTTCGCCATATCAGCATGGCCTTGGTTTTCAAATTCAGCGGCAAGAGTAACTCTGTCACTGCGAATCGCTTCTTTGATATAAAATAAGACCGTTGCTCTAACAGCCCTCTTGAATTCGTTTGCCTGTTCTGCAATTGCAGGATGGCAGTTCCCACCAACACTAACAATCCTATCTGCTGCTGAGTCAGCCCAGAAGTCTGGATCGTGTCCCTTGTTTTCTGTGGTTGAAACAAAGACGTTTCCTACGCCCATCTCTGAAGGTGTGATCAGCACTCAGCTATATCCTTTCTGAACGAACCATACCGGCTCTGTAATTATCTGTTGTACTGTAGCCTTCACCCAAAGACTTGAGATCCGCCAAGGCTGTCTCATATCTAGTGGCGTAAAGCTGCATCATATCTTGTTCTGTTTTCAGAAACGTCCCGGCCTCTATCAGGCTTCCATAAAGCAAGGCTTCTTCCGCATTAGACCCAAGCCAGCTAGTCCCGTCCGCCGAAACCGTTATTGATTGCGGAGAGTAGAAGTAGTGTAGCTCTACGGTCAGATTGTCATTTGGAGTCGGCCCAAGAATGAATGTCGTATCATCAAACAAGGCATAGTATTTAGGCGTACCTGTTGTACTAGCCACTGGATAAGCCTGACGGATGAAGTTTACATCCTTAATAATCAGGTACTCATATCCAGAGGTAGGCGTGATGGCTAACGAATACACAGACAAGAAGTCAGATGGTGTCTCTAGGTACGGGTTACTTGACGTTGTGACCCCGTTAACTGCTTTGCGAAAGTTAGGCAACTGGACAGATTTAAGTATTCTGTCTTCCGCCTGACGAATGATAAGCGGTAAGTTTGATACTAGCGTGGTCTCGGTGCTCTCCAAGTAGTCCTGAATAGCAGACTTGAGTGTAGTGAATGTAAGGGCCATCAGCTTGTTGCCACCGTGACTCGGCCTACATCACCCGTCATACCCAAGCCCACCTGACCCACAGGATCAAATGACGATAGGATTCTGCTCTCATCCAACGACCTGTCGGGTCTTGGGTTCAAGAGAGGCTTAGGATCGTCAAGCAAAAGCTTGCCGACCTGTAGCTGCGGCTGGTCTGGATCGACAACATCTTTGCCAATCAAGAACCCTGTAGGTCTTTGGTTAAAAATTTCAGGCACAAGATCTCTAAGCGGATACCTGAACCCAGTTCGATCACAATAGCCGTAAGCGTACTTGCCCTTTGCTTTACTCAAAAGGTGTATCCTCCCGGCGAAACAAACAAAGAAGCCTTGTTGCGATCAGACTCAGAGGCAAGCTTCCATTGCTCCTCATAGTCCATCTTCAACGCTTGTGCTCTGGCCCCGGCTTGGGGGTACTTCATGCTTAACTGATAAGCCAAACCGCTAACCAAGCACGGCAAAAATCTAGCTGGAACGTCTATGTTGTTTGACGCAGGACTGCCTGCATCCTCAATACGCTCCATGTAGTAGTACCCAAACGAGTAGGTCTCTTGCGCGTCAGGCGTGGGCCAAAGATTGATCGTAATGTTATCCGTGTTTCGATCAACAAAGTATTGCAGAGGCTTGCTTTGAGACAGCTTGTTAGGAAGGTTTGAGTATTGGCTCACCGATATGCGAGTCATTGACTGGTCGAACTGCGAGTTTGTGTCGCCCGCGTCCGTGCGGATAAACGCTTCGATGATATCTAGAACCTTCCCATCTAACGTGTATGTGTTGGTTCCGGCAGTCAACGCCTGCGTTGCAAACTCAACAGTCCAAAGGTTAAGCCCTCTGTTCTGCCACTCAAGCATCATTAGATTCAGACTGCGTCTAGCCGTCTTGTAGTCATAGCCACTACGAAGCTCTAAGCCTGCTCTTTCAAACGCCTCTTCCATAGAATCGGCTAGGTCGAGATTAAATGTAAATGTGCCGCTAGTAGCCACCTACTACCTCCGATTCTTTTTTACCTTGCGCTTCTTCGCCTTAGGCTTATTGATTTGTTGCTTCTGTTGCGCCCTGCTTATTGGCATTAACTTTTGCCAAACTTTTGCTTCTGGGACTTTGGTGGGCTTTTCTTGCTGCCGCCCTTGCCAGACCAAAACATCTTGTTTGCCCAGTATGCGGCTGATGTCTTGCCCTTCTTGATGTTCTTTGCGTGACGAGCCTTGAAGCTTTTACGCGCTTCTGCTGAGTAGTTGTGACCCATCTTCTGGTCACCGAAGCGGATTATCTTTACCTTACCCGCATCGCGCACAGCAACGACTCCCTTCTTTGAGGGATGGCTAGGCGTTCTTTTAGGCTTGTTCAGTCCTTGAAGACCGGCCTTCTTCAGCCTGTTCTTCTCCGCGTCCGTCAAGCTCATTTGCGATGCCTCGCTGTTTTCTTGGCAATCTTCTTAGGCTGGCTTGAGTGCTGCTTGCCTTTCTTCGTGTCGGCTCGTTTCTTTCTACTTGTAGCTGCGTACTCCGCATCTGATAGAGCCGCTCTAGCCTTCTTCGGGAGATACCTTTCACCTGTCGCTTTCTTTCCTTGTGTCGATGGTTTGCCTGACTTGGTTCCCCATTCTTGCTTTGTCCACTTCTTCAGCGACTTTTGCGACTTCTTGAGAGGCATTAGTTCTTGTACCCCCCGCCAGCTTCTTTGTAACGCTTCGCTAGCATCTGAGCTTTACGAGCCGACCATTGTCCCGGCTTTCCGCCCTTGCCGCTTGCCTTGATAGAGTTAAACAACCTCTTGCGTAAGGCTGGCTTCGTATAGTTGCCAGCCTCATTTACACGAGACTTCTTCTTTTCAGCCACTAGAAGTGCTTCCTTACCTGCATAACAATAACGTACACATTACCCGAACTGGCACTAACAGTAGAGAACTGGATGTCTCCAGTAACGCCACTACCAGCGTTGTTAGGTATACCTGTGAAGTCAGTGAAATCAAACGTCCTAGCGTCATCTGCCTTTAGCTGCCAAGCCAAGACATCACTAGAAGCGTCAAAGAAGATCTTTACGCCCATCCCTACGGTGGTGTATTGGATCTTTTCAATCGATACCTTGGTGCAAGCCGCGCCCGTAAGGGGGTCAACGGCCAATGCAGAAACATCGATCTTTGTTACTGCCGACTCACCCGTGCCATCACTGACATTTGTGAACCGGAATATCGCAGTACTACCATTGTCTTGAATGGTTTGTGTTGCTACTGCATCAGCCATGACTACCTCCTATTAGGAATCAGCAAACGCTGGAGCATCGGCTCCTTCAGCATAGCCCCAAATGTACCAACTCGTTGAGTCTTTGGCGACGATGTTAATCTCGAAGATGCCAAAGTCAGTGAGAGTCAGCTTGCGATTGGAGTTTCCATCTGAGTAAACAGATGTGTTATCTGCATCTGAATCCAAATGCACAAGACCGCCTTGCAAAAAATTGTCTGTTGATCCGGTGTCGATGATCAGATTCTCTGTTTCTTCAGCCGCGCCACCATAGATAAACTTAAAGCTGATACCCGCCGCAGGCGATGGCAACGTTAAAGTTCTATCAGCAGTGACCGCAGGAACAACAACCAATCGGCTTCCGTGATCGGCAGCAGAGATATTGTGATCAGCGTCTGTCAGCAGCACTGGGGTTGCTTGCAATCCAGAGCTATCTAGAGTGAAGGAGGTGCTTATTTCTCCAGAAGTTGCGTCTTTTGAAACAACCTTAAATCCATTTTCGGAGCGGACGGCTCCATTGAAAGTCGTATTACCCATTGTAATCTCCTGTCTGGGTTAGTCCTTATGTTCCACGTGGAACAATCGGTCAGGAAAAAGGACGGCCCCCGAAGGGGCCGCCAAACTCTTCCTAGCTATTAGCTAGATCCCGGTGACCCGTAAATTCCGAGTGGGTCGGAAACGCCAAAACTATATCGCTCTCTGGCTTTATAGCGCACGTTACCAGTATCGAAGTCACCATCCATTGAAGTTTCAAGCGCAGTACGCTCGAAGTGCTTCATGCCATTTGGCACATCGGTGATCAAGAAGAAAGCGTTGCTGTCAGTCAGGTAATGATTGACTGCATAGCCTTCTGGGATCGCACCCATGTTGCGGATGGCATTGATGTCGTTGTCGCTGGTCGCAACACGCTGAGTCGTTTCAAGCAGACGATCTGCCGTAAACATCAAAGCGGGTGGTACGATCAAACGGCGAGGACGCGCTGCAATAAGAAGACCACGCTCATCGGTGAACGCAGCAATCTCAATGATCGCATTTTCCAGTGACGTTTCGTTCAGGTCAGCACCTGTGGATGGACGGTTGGAGTTAGTTCCACCGCTTACCAAAGGATGTGAAGCATTGAACAGAGTTACACCGTCTCCAGATTGGAAGCTGGTGAAACCATTGTTCAGCAAGTTTGCCGCCTTCACTTGCTTCGTGTACGCCATAGCGCGAGAAAGCGCCTTGGTGTAACGAGCAGAAAGTGAATCGTACAAATTGTCTTCCATCGCTTCCTCGGTGATCGCAAAGCCCATCGAAATGGTCTCGTGATTGTACCGAGCGGTGTAAGACTCTTGAGCGGAGTCGTAGCTGGTAGCCGCGCCTTCTGCTTTCACAGGGGCAGCAGCGAAGCCAGACAACTTCACTTCTTCCTCGAAAGAACGATCAGAGCTTTCAGTCTCATAAATGAGAGTGTGCTCGTCTTCGTACTTCTCATACTCCAAACCAAAAAGAGCATTAAGCCCCGGCAGGAGTTCTTTAAGCATTTGCGCTCTTGAGATAGCCATTGCCTAAACCTCCTATACGCCAGTGGTGGTAACGTACTGATGACCAACGTTAAATTTAACGATTACATCAGTGAAGCTATCACCAGCCGAACTAGTTGGCCCATCTACAAAATCAATGATTCGTAGTGGGAGTGTATTTGTTGTTGCAGCAGTGCTTGCGTCAACAGCGTTCTTGCTTCGACCAATAGAGGTAGAGCCAGCGGTTTGAACAATCGCTGTGTTGTTACCTAGAGTGGTCTGTGCGAGAGACGCATCGCCTTGCATACGCATCAACACGTTGGGGTCATCAACCACATAAGCCACAATGTCACTTGCAGAAGTAGACGCTGGGTACTGTTGGTTGAAGGTCTTTTGGTTGGTGCTGGGGTCAGTGTAAGCACAGCCTACAAAAACGCCTACAGGAGTGGCGCTTGTAGTGCCAGTGTCCTTTTCGACAGTACCATCGTTAACGAGTTTTACGAAATCTCCGTAAAACACGGCGGTGCCATAACCACTTGCAATCTTGATATGACGAATCTTCCCGGTAAACGAGCCACTCGCACTCAAGGTATCAACTGGTTCCGCACCTGTTGGGGCAGCAGAAGTAGCCATAATTGGCCTCCTAGTTAATAGTAACTAACCCCTGCTAAGGGCTAGCCTTTTCCAAAGGTAGTCCTAGTGCTCCGCTCTGGATTGAGCATCGGCATTCTAGGATCGTTTTCTCTGAGATAGTTATTGTCAACCGAAGCCATCTGATTCTCAGCAGCTTGCTGGAAGTGTCGTGTTCTAGCCTCCATTGTTTCCGCAGGAGCCTTACACAACAGCAAACCACCAACCTCAATGTTTCCTTGAAAGCGTGAGCCTACATCAGACTCAAGCATCAGTTCTGGGTGGTCTTGCGCCCTTACAGGCTCCCATCCTTCTCTGAACATCTTAGAAACGTGAGTGTTGTCAGACTGACCTAACAGTGAAGTCTTAACCCACCGAAACACATAGCCGTCTTGCGGCTTTGGGTCTGGCAAGATGGAAGCTGGCTTCCATGAATCACTTGGTCGTTCAATACTTTCACGAGATTTACTTTCTCTTGGGGTGCGCTCTTCAGACATTACGAGGTCTCCTTAGCGAGTTGCCTCGCGTACTGTTCCGGGGTTAAACCCAATCTCTTAGCGAGGGAGAGTTGGGTAGCCGTTAGCCGTACTTTGCGCGGTTTAGCACCGTTACTCCTTGCGGAGGGTGCCACCACCGACGAGGGCTGACCGGCAGTCACGGATGCGTCACGGCTATATGATTCGCCTTTATCCTGCCAGTCGTATTCTGGAAACGCGCTTCGTAGGCGCGTATCTATCTGTCTGAAATACTCAGCACTATTGGGCTGAATACCTCTTTTGATCAATGCTGCATGTGTTCCGTAAGCAAGGCTAGTCATTTCTTCATAGCCGTCTTGCATGAACCACGAGTTACGACTCGCCCAATCTTCAGCTTCAGGGCTTACCTGAGGCTCTGGCTGGGCTTGTTGTGCTACGTTTTGTGCAGCTTGTTGTGCAATTTGTTGCTGGCTCCAAGCTTCTGCTTGTTGCTCTCGCTGCGCCTGATTAGAAGCTAGGTTGTTCTCATACCTTTCAGCTTCTCCAAACTCAGCTTGTGCGCGATTCAAGCTCTCTTGAGCGGAAATAAGACGATCTGTATCGCCTTCTTCATAAGCCTGCTTGTAAGAATTACGAGCATCTTGTAGCGCAAGCTCTGCCTTCGCCTTGATCTGAGCAACCAGAGCGGCTTCGCCTCGGTTGATCAAAGCTTCGTTTTCTTGATTACGCTTGTTTAGTTGCTCCGCGACCCGTACCGCTTCTTCTCGCATACGCTCTGCCGCTTCGCGCTTCCTGCGCTCTTCGTGCTGCTCGTATCGAAGCTTATTGATTCGCTTCTGTACCTTTTCACTGTATCCAGCAAGCTCTTCATCATCATCGTCAACATCGACAGAAGTATCAGCAGCCTCTGCCTTTGGCGGTCTACGATCTTCTTCAGGTCGTTCATCGATGACCTCTAGCTCAAACTCACTCTGCTCTTCGATAGACTCACTTGATTTTTTACCAATCTGCGTCTTTACGCCGAAGAACTTATCTTCAGAACTCATGGGCTGTTCTGGTTGTACGTCCATTTCTGCTTCGCTCATACCTTAATAATCCCCCTCGGATCTTCTACGACAGCCTCTACAGAGTCATCGTTGATCAATCGGAACTCTTTCCCGTGAACCTTGAATCTGGTTCCAGAGTAAGAGCGCATGATTATCCAGTCGCCCTCTTGACAGTAAGGGCCATTGGGGAACCGACTAGGGTCATTGTAAGCATCTGCTCCCATCTTGAGAACCATGCCAACAATAGACCCTACCTCTTCATCGTGCAGAGTGGTTGCAGCCTTCAGGATGCCGCCCTCAGTTTTTTCGTCGGGATTGGGTAGAGCAATTAACAGTTTGTAGCCTTGCGGCTCAGGCAACTGATTAGCCTTGCGGGATTCATCTGTCCCGATATCTTCTAATGCTTCAGACATTAGTTTTCCTTTCGCACTGGAAATTAGCGTCCAGAGTCGCTTGCGTCACCTAACGTAACGTTATTCAGACTCGTACTTTTCAGCCAAGTCTAGAATCTCTCTCTCAGCGATAGCTAAACCTTCAATGATTCCACATAACTTAGTGTACTCACTGTAGTCTTTACACGCGCCACCGCTAATGAAGTCTGCATATTCGTTCATTTTCTCGCGCAGATTGCCCTTCATGTACTGAAATACGTTCTGAGAACTACTTGTCATCAAGCGCATCCTGCACTAAATCAATGCCAATCTTAAATCCTTCGATCTGCTGCTGGCTTTCATCTTGAGCCAATTTGACGGCTATTCGCTTGTCTTCGATATCTTTCTGTTGCTCTAGCCGCATACGATCAAGCTCTGCCTTAACAGCAGCCTTCTGCTGATCAAGCTCAAGCCTACCCATATCAGCCTGCATTCTACGCTGGGCTTCCATCTCCTTGATCTGCAACTCTTTTTGCTGCATCTGAAGAATAGGATCTTCTGCCTGTTGCTGCTGTTCCGCAGCTTGGGCTTCTTGCTGATTCTTGCCTTTGAGTTGATCGGCTGCAAGTCCTGCAAGCCTAGATATACGGAACTCAATATCCTCAGGCAGCGGCTCTTCTGGCCCCGGTAACTCGAAACCAAGCTCTTTTTCGATCTGTATTCTGTACATGAACGCCAAGTGTTCTTGTATATGGGCAGCCATCTCTGCCGCAGCCGATTCCGCGTTGGGGCTTTGCGACATAAGCTCCATGACCTTCGGATCTTCCAGCATAGCCTTGTGAGCCATGATGTGAGACTCGTGATCTTGGTAAACAAACGCCTTAACCGGCTTGCCGTTGATGATATTCATGTTCTCAGTGATCGGATCGACTGGTGTCATGTCATCATCGACAGGAACAAGCTTCTCTGCGTCCCGAATGTTCAGGATTTCCAGCATTTGCCGGTGCAATTGCGGCATGTCGTACATCTGAGGCGCTTGTTGTGCCAGTTGCAACGCTGCTTGGTACTGCATAATGCGTTGAGCCATCGTTCCTGCGTTAGGATCGCTGACTGGAATGATGTCTACCCTTTCATCGAAGTCAGAAGCCACCAATGGCTCCTTGTTTTCGTCGTATGGGTACGTTTCAGGCCCAAAATCACGCACAACATTTGATAAAAGCCGCAGTTCCGACCTCATAGAGGCGTGTAACCGCGCTTGAACGGCGCTCATGACCTTCATTGACCGCTCAAGTATGGCTAATGTGGTGCCAACCGGCGCTTCAGCGTTCATATCGGACGCTTTTACGTCAGCAGCGGACGCAAAACGCCGTCCTTCTTCCACAATGTCGCCCATAAGCTGGTACAAAACCGTGCTTGGCTCTTTGTAGGGCAAGAAACTGATGTTTTCGCCTATGCTACCGCCGGGAACGTCCACATCTCGGAACTCTCCGGGCATTATCGGGGTGTCATCACCCTTGATTCGCAGTCCACGAGCCTTCAAACCACCCGGAAGGTTCGCCAAAGTGCCTGCATCGACCAGTTGTCGCAGCAAAGAGGTGGCAGATTTAGCCAATCCGCCAATCATGTGAAGCAAACCGAAGCCGTAGAAGCCTAATCCGGGCATGTACTGGTAGTGAACGAAGTGCTGACGAGCCATTTTCTGCTCATCTGACTCGTACCAGTTGCGTCGAATGGACAAAATGGTGCGAGAAGACAAATCAATCGTCACCACATACGGCAACATGATGCCTGTCTGCTCACCCTTCACGGTATCTTCAAAGCCGGGAAGGTCTAAATGAACATTCATCTCCAACAAGACATGGCGATAGTCGAGATCATAGTTGGCAGAGTCGCCAGTAAGCTCGTTGTACTTCTTTTCGATGTCATCGTAGTCTGGAGATGGTGCCGGTAAGTCTACATCCGAGTAGAATCCGGCGACCTGAAGCTTGCGTACCTCGTTTGCGCTACGGCGCATAACGTGTGTAGCCCTCTCGCAGGTCTGCAAGTCTGAAGCTCCGTAACTAACAACGAAGTCTTCTGCTGGTACAAACATGCTGCAAGGTCTGCTCATGTTTGGATCGTAATAAATCTTGCGGAACGCAGAGCCTGCAAGCGGCAAAGAGAACAAAAGCCTCTCTGTCTCAGTGCGATACTCTGTCATTCTTTCGGTCAGCAAGTAATTCAGGTAGTCCTGAACCCTTTGCGCCTGATCCTGCTTCTCATCAGTGACCACACCAACAACAGAAGTCTTGGCTGGGCCAGCAGCGGGGAACAACTCTTGGATAGACTGTGACTGAAAGCGGATAACTGCTTCCGTCAAAAGCGGATGGAACACGCCGCAAGCGCCATCCCAAGGAGTGGTGCGGTCTTCATGCTTGAGTCCTAACAGATCCAAGCCTTCAATGTATGTGCGCTCCCAGTCTGAACGGCTTTCTTTGTCAGACTTGTACTGTCCTACTAGGTCAGTAGCAATCCCTTGTAGCTCACCATCGTCAATATACTCGGCAAGGTTAGCGTCATGAGGGATCATGCCCGTCAGGGAATCCTGTGGATCAAAGTCGAAGATCATGCCCCCGTCTTCTGTCTCAATAGAAACAGCTTCTGGGTTGACGATCTCAATCTCTAGGTCAGGCTCACCGTCCTGACCCTGAGAGAACATGCTTTGCTCTGGAGTCGCCAGAGGGCGGTCGATTGCCATTTAGCCGTTCTTACCGAAGTCTCGTGTACGAGCCTTGCCGTTTCCACGCATAGAGACGTTCCCGCCTTCTTTCTTGTTCAGCATGGTAGGGCCGCCATTAGCCATGAGCTTGGTGCTCATTCGCACCTTACCGCCGCCAGCCATCTTGCCTTTACCGTCAGCAGCGTAGAAGGGAACCATCTGTCCACCCTTCTCGACCATAGGCAGCTTGCCGCCGCCAGCCATGCCTTTGGTCTTCATCTTGCCGCCGTGAGCCATTCCTTTGGCTTTTACTTTACCGCCGCGAGACATGCCTTTGGCTTTCATCTTTCCGCCACCAGCCATACCTTTAGCTTTCATCTTCCCGCCGCCTGCGTAGCCTTTAGTCTTCTTCATGGTCATCCTCTGAATAAAGATTATCAAATACTTGATTTACATCTAACGTGTAATCCAAGTCCGACTTACTGTAGTGGATATGCTGCGATGGCCTGAAGTCTGGGGCACCTTCCCCAGTCTCAAACCACGCTGGATGAGTCACTCTAACCCTATTATTCGGTAAAGCAACGATATTTCCAGTCCACTTTCCAGCGTCTAAAAGCTCCATCACATGACTTTGCTTGTGCTGCGCTGGGTCATCAGCTATCTCGTTATCCGTGTAGTCCACGGTAAACAAGTACTTTGCTGGGTACATCTCGCCGTCGATCTTAGCAAGCCACGGACATGGCGTACAACGATCCAAGACATACACAGAATGATTCCTAGAACTGCAATCCCACGGCTGGGCAGCCCATGTCGGCATGGGTTCAGGCCACTCCTCTAGGGGGGTGTCTCCTACTAACGCAGTCAAAGGCATACGTGCCCACATCGCGCCACCGTGAACGTTAGGCTCGTCGGTGTCGTATGTCTCTGCGCCGGTAAAGATCACCTGAAAGCTCAAGCTCCTGCATGGCATAGTCGTTACAGCTATCGCCATCGCATGAATAAACTCGCCGTGATACTGCTGGTGGTTGTATGTGTACTCGCGTCGTACCCAGCATTTGAAATACGGGATGTTGCTTTGGAGATATGCCATTACGCAGACTCCCCATAAAAGCGTTCCTCCCACTTCTTGTGCCTACGGATAGGCTCCTTGAAGTAGGGCAGGAATCTAGCGATGTACAAAACAAATCGATTAACAAGTCTCAACGGCATAGGTAGTGGTCTCAGGTAATCCAGAAACAACACTATACGATATCCGTTGGTCATGTTCACGGCAAAATGCTCGTATGTGTCATCAAACACTACGGCCTTGCCTTCTTCCCACCGATACTCTTGCTTATCAACCACAAGGACACATCCCTTCCCATCGGTTGGAACCTGTATCCCCATGTGAATTCTTAGAACGCCGCACCACGGCCCGTTGTGTGGCATCAGCATTTTGTTTGGCCCGATTACAGAAAAGTAGGCAGATACCAAATTCTTATCTGAATCTAGGATTTTCATGGTCTCTGGGAACTCTTGGCAGTTCCTCTCGAACCGCACGTTCCCTGCCTTGAGGAAAAACATCTTCCACTTGTCATCGTTTGAGATGAACGTCTGATCCGGGCTGATCTCTTGGAACGGTGCGAACTCATGCAGTCGGGTCTGCATCTGCTCGAACTCAGCCTTAATCACATCGTAGTTCTCTTCAAGAACGTCAGTGAAAGGAAAGTCTTTGTTCTCAAAGAATACCTTGTCACCAAAGGTGGAATACCTTCGGAAGAACGGCTTCAACACCGTATCTATGACGTACCCTTTGACTTCAATCAATAGTACGAAGCCCTTCTGGGGTAGTGAGGCTCGTCTTCCTCATCGGAGTTTAGCCTCAGGAACCCACCTTGGCGGAACCTAAGCAGTGCCTGTGTCGATGAATCCACAAGGTCATCGTGGTCACCAGCCGGGAAAGCAGCGAACTCTTCGATCACTTCCTCGGCAAACCTCGTTCCCGGTGCCCATACAATGCCAGATGCAAACAGGTCTGAGACCGCATTCACACGACTGATCTTGTCGTTACCTCTGGACGGGGTGTACTCCGCGACTGGGATGCCCATCGCTCGTAGCTCAAAGATCAGCGGTGTTCCCGCCGCTTTAGCCTCCACGATAGTGGCATCAGGTTGCCAGTCGTTATAGAACTCCATTGCCGCTTTCTTCAGTTCTGGGAACTCAAGACGCTCTTTGTGGGCATCCAGCAGTATGATATTCGGCTGGGTGACGCCATCATCGTCGGGCTTGTAGAAAACGCCCCACGTAGTGCAAGCGGAGAAGTCGGAACGCTGCGTCTTCAAGAACGCCGTATCCCACGACTGAATTATAAATTCACACGGCGGAGGACGATCACTGTCCCATCTTTGCCACCAATCCCTCTTGACCAGCGCCCCTTCCTCTGAGGTGGGGTTCTGCTGGTACTGGGCATTCCATTTAGGTGCCGGTAGTTCGTTCTGTAGGGAGGTTAGTTCCTCCAAAGACCAGAACTCAGGCCATAGTGCCTTGCCAGATGGCATGATCGCTGGGAACTCAATCACTTCCCATTCATCGGTGCCTGCCCGTTGAACGGATGATTTGATGATCTGTCCCGTCAAATCTCGTTTGTGCCATCGGGTCATAACCACAATGATGGCTCCTCCCGGCTGCAAACGCTGTCGAGGCCCGGAGGTATACCACTCGTATACACGGTCAAACACGCCGGGATCTGCACTCTGACCTTCTTGCTCAGAATGCGGGTCATCAATGATCAGCAGGTCGGCACCTTTACCAGTGACCGCACCACCAACACCGATAGCGAAGTATTCGCCGTTCTTACTGGTACTCCATCGACCAGCAGCCTTTGAGTCAGATCGCAAGCCTAAGTCGGGGAACACGGTCTTGTAGTCCTCTGCATCGACAAGGTTACGAACCTTACGACCAAAACCTACAGACAACTCGGCGGTATGCGCCGTTTGGATAATCTTCTTTTCGGGGTACTTGCCAAGGAACCATGCTGGCAGGAGATACGAAGCAAACTCGGACTTCGTGTGTCTGGGCGGCATGTTGATGATCAGCCGCTTTAATTCCCCTCTAGCTACACGCTCGAAAGCATCAGCCATTATCTTGTGGTGCCGTCCTTCGATAAAGGCAGGCCACACATAATTCACAAATCCCATGAACTCTTCACGGGCACGTTCTTTCTTCTCTGTTTCTTCTAAGGCTTCAAGAAGCTCTAGGATCTCTTTCTGCTCTTCTATCGGAAGATCAGTCACTCCTTTGAGCAAATCTTTGTCGATTCTTTTTGACATGTAAGTCCATAGAACGTTCTACAGATAGAACGTTCTGCTGTAGAACGTTAATTAAGAACGATAATCTAAAGCCCCGTAGCACCCCGGAGGGGCGTATGAACGTTCAACCTGTAGAACGTTCTATGTCACCTTTGGTGATTCTAGCAGACTGAAGACCTTGACAAAGAAAGTCAACAAAAAAGTACGCCAATTTTTTTAGAAATTTTTTTTGGCTCTGGGACTCCTAGCCTTTGTGCCATACAAAAAAGGGGTTCTTCGTTGTGCGTTATGCTATCTGTCAGAAAAAAGGGGTAATCGTTTGAGCGTTTCACTATGTATATATGGTGACGCGCTCGCACGCATTAGGGGGGGGTGGGGGTGTGCGTGATTTGCGCGATCCTCTCAAAAAAAGACCCCTCATTCTAACCGTTGTGATTCGTTGCGCGTCTTACTCTAACAGTCA
>Ga0208159_1000161_pt1 | contig 27542 bp, 34 predicted proteins | sample 9_EtaG_FD_184082 | JGI IMG/M metagenome (GOLD analysis project Ga0208159, IMG submission 184082) | Marine viral communities from the Subarctic Pacific Ocean - 9_ETSP_OMZ_AT15188 metaG (SPAdes) (version 2) | ecosystem: Environmental > Aquatic > Marine > Oceanic | place: Pacific Ocean | collected... | reverse complement strand
CAAGGCGGAGAAGCTTTATTAAGTATGCTGGGCAAACCAGCCGGATCAGATCCTCGTTACAGAGGCCGTGCGCCTGATCGTACTGAGATAAGCTTTTTGAGATACGATCCCGACGTAAAACCTGGTCGCGGCATTTCTGCTCGAATGAAGCAATCTATGGCAGCTCTAAGAGAGCCCAATAACCCTATGCGTCAAGAAATTTTAGATAATATCGAAAGCGGCTTAGATGTTGGCGAAGATTGGTACAACACTGAAGAGCTGCGAGATTGGTTTATCGCCGGTCATGGTGAAAACGAAGGTCACCGAAGATGGTCAGAATATATCGACCTAGTTGGTGCAGCTTCTCCCAGATCTAAAGTACCACCAAATGTGGCGAATGCTTCAGCTATTAATCAGCGTCTTTACGACAGCTCTGCAATGCCAGGCAGCAACCAAACCTACAGAGAAGCTTTGGCAGACGCACGAAGCGTTGATGACACGTCTCCTATAGCTAAATCTCGCGAAGAAGGTTACGGACATTTAGCTGGCAGAAACCAAGAGTTAATTGTTGCCGATCAGCTTCGAGGTGGTTGGGATGGCGCTCCACAAATGGATGACATAACTAAAAGAGCTTCAACGGCTGTTGTTAATCCAAAACCAAAAGGCTTCGCGCAGTCACTTAAAGGTTCAGCGAAAAATTTTGCTGCCGATATGCATTTTACAAGATTTATTGCTATGGCTTCTAAAGATCCAAGATGGTTGCAAACTGGCGGCGATGTATCGGCAGAATTTAGAAAAGAGATCTTAGAAAAATTTCCAAAGGCAAAAAAATATTTTGGTAAGCGTCAAGCTGGAGATAAAATTGTTGATACTTTTAAAGCCCAAAAATCTGTTACTGATGGTGTTCTAGAACTAGACGATATTGCAGAGTATCCTGGCGTTTTTGTCGAAATGCCAAACGACAACGAATACAAAGCATTTGAAGATTTTATGTATGAGCTTGGCCAGGAAATGGGTTTAACTGGTCCTCAAGCTCAAGCAGCATTATGGATGGGCGCAGCCAGAAAAACTAAAGTTGCTGACGAGAGCCAGGTTACTTTCATGCAAGCCATGAGAGATAGAGCTGCTACAAAAGCGGCAGAAACTGGCCAAACATCTGAACAGGTTTTGTTTGATTTTATTATGAACCGAGGCTTGTTATCTGTGCCATTTGGAGCTGGTGGCGTCTTGGGCGCTGTAGGAATGCAACAACCGCAACCAGGGCAACCTGAGAGCCCCCTTTATTACAACATGAGGGCGCAATGAGCGATAAGATAGCAAACATAAGAAACAAGGTTGCAGGATTAAAAGACCAACAAGTACGACGCAAGTATGACATAGAGCTTGGCGTGGACGGCGAAGCTTTTGAAATGATTGAGCCGCGAGAAGCCAACATGGAGCTTAGCGGACGCAATCGAGGTCGCGGCGTAGATGCTCGCTATAAATTTTCTCAGGAAGAGCTGCAAAAGGCAATGGATGCCAGTAACACCGACAACATGATCGGCTATAATATTTTTGATTATGTTTTGCAGAAAACGGGCAATCCTAGAGTTGCCAGGCAAGTAATGAACGTCGCCGGCTTTATGCCAGTCGTTGGGACTGCGATGGGCGTGGAAGACGCTTATGACAGTGCACGAAATATACCGGATGCCTACGCTATGAATGGTATGCCTGGTGTATTAGGCCAGCTTGGCAATGTTGCCCTGGGCGCTGGCGATGCTGCATTGTCTTTAGCTCCATTTGCCAAACCTGTTGTAAGGGGAGCTGCCAATGCAGCTAAACCAATGTTCAAGGAGCTTGAGCAATATTTTAGAAGAGAGGGCAAGTTGCAATGACCCTGGCAAATTTCACAGAGCTACAAACTGAAATAGCAAATTTTCTTAATCGTGATGACTTAACAACGGTCATTCCAACTTTTATCCGTTTAGCTGAAGCCAGGATGAATAGAGATATTCGGCATTGGCGCATGGAAAAAAGAGTGACTGCAACATTAGATACTCAGTTCACCTCTTTACCTTCTGATTTTATTGCGCCGATTAGGTTAACGTTAAATACGGCGGATACAAAAATACTAGAGTTAGCCGGTAATAATGAAATCGGAGGTTTTAGATCGGAAGCCTTAAATTCTTCTGGTGAGCCATCTTATTACGCAATAGTTGATGGCGCTATAGAGGTATTCCCTACCCCTTCAGCAGCTTACAATTTAGAGCTTTTGTATTACGGATCTATAGACGGTTTAAATTCTTCTAACGCAACAAATTGGGTTATCACTTATTATCCCGATCTTTATTTATATTCTACTCTGTTACAATCAGCTCCGTATCTTATGGAGGATGAGCGCGTAGGCGTTTGGGCGTCTTATTATGCGTCGGCGGTAGAAACCCTCAACAATGAAAATGAATTAGCGAAGCATGGCGGCTCCGGCCGTCGCATGAAAATAAGGAGTTATTAAATGGCAACTATTGGGGACAGAGTACTGGATTCGGGACTCTCGGTTTTAAGTTCCGAAGCTAACAGGGTGGACATTTGCAGCCAGGAGCCAACGACATATGCTGAAGCGACAAGCACTTACACACTAGGCAACACAACAAGCATAACAATTGCCTCACCGGCTGACAGGACTGGCGGAGGTCGAAAGGTAACTATGTCAGCCATTAGCGCGGCGTCTGTTACCGGCACAGGCACCGCTACGCATTACAGCATTACAGACACATCAAATAGCCGATTGCTAGTAACTGGATCTCTTACAGCGTCACAATCAGTGGCTTCTGGAAACACCTTTAGCCTGGAAAGCCTGGATATCGGAATTCCTGATCCCTCGTAATTAGGAGACTGACATGGCAACTGTCGTTGATGACCGCGTCCAGGAAACCACTACAACAACTGGCACGGGAACCTTTACTTTAGCTGGGGCAAAAACTGGCTTTCAATCTTTTGCAAATATTGGTGACGGAAACGACACTTATTATTGTTGTACTGATGGGACTGATTACGAGGTTGGGATCGGAACTTATACAGCTAGCGGAACGACCCTATCCAGGACAACAATTTTAGATAGTACAAACTCTGGTGCGGCTGTAAATTGGAGCGCTGGAGATAAAGATATTTTCTGCACAATGCCAGCCGGAAAAGTTGTTTTTGAAGATAGCTCTAATAATGTTGCCGTTGCCGGAACAGTAGACGGGCGTGACCTAGCAACTGACGGAGCAAAGCTAGACGGTATAGAGGCTAATGCTGATGTTACTGATGCAACAAATGTAGCGGCAGCCGGTGCTTTAATAGCAACTACATCGAGCAGTGTTGAATTAGGTAGTTTTGGAGTTGGCACCCCTGCTAGTGGGACAACTGGCGAGATACGAGCAACAAATAACGTTACTGCCTATTATTCGGATGAGCGTTTAAAACATTTTCACGGGCATATTGAAGACGCATTGAGTAAAATAAAAAACTTAAATGGTTACTATTTTACTGAAAACGAAACTGCAAAATCTTTAGGATATGCAAACAGTGACATGCAAGTTGGCGTATCAGCCCAAGAGGTGCAAGCCGTATTGCCAGAAGTTGTAACCCAAGCACCGATCAGCGATGAATATCTAACGGTTTATTATGACAAATTAGTTCCGTTGCTTATCGAGGCTATTAAAGACTTATCAGATAAAATAGAGAAGCTTGAAAATGGCGTTACAAACTAGCGGCCCTATTTCTTTAGATGACATTCACGTTGAAGCTGGTGGTACAACTGCCACGCAAGCTGGCATCAACGACACTGATATTTTAAATTTAATTAGTAAAACTAGCGCAACGCAAATGGGTTTTGATGAGTGGTACGGTGCAAGCGGTGGACCTTCCCTCAAATATACTATGTCAGCTACACAAATAGCACCAACAACAACAGGCAAAAACGCTTCGGCCGGGTATGTTAGTTTTAAAAGCAGTACAGCTATAACAGCCTCTCAAGATTTTATAACAGATCCTAATGTTGAAGGTTTTATAATTAGAGATTTTAATGTTTTAAAAAACAGTGTTAGTGCAGGATATCGCGAAGGTGTCACTGTACTTGCTCAAGGATTTAACGGCACTTTAGGCGCTCTTGCTGTAAGTGGCAGTTACAATTTTAGAAAGCCTAACGTAGCTGATAATTATTTTATTGCAAAATATAATGGTGTTGCAGTTATTGGTCCAACAAATGAGCTTTACAATGGAGTACAAATCTCTCCAACTCGCTACTACACGGCCAATGACACAAGTCTATTAACAACCGGTGCAAATGGTACTGCAAATGCAAATTTAGTTAACAATAGGCAAACACTGAGTTTGTGGACATTGGAATATTATTCAATATGACTTATTTTGCCACCATAACAAACACGTTTAATCAAAACATTTTCAACAAAGTATTTGATTATAGTTTTAACGTTGCAAATCAATATTTAGAAAAAAATAGATATGCTGAAAAAATTCAATCACCGTTAGATAATAAAAAATTATGGGAAAAAATTTATAAAGAAGAATTTGACTTACAAAAAAATAAGTCTGGTTGCTTTATAGAAATTTACGAAAAACATAATGAAGTTGTTGCAGTTCCTGTTGGTTACGCTGTTGGCAGAAAAGAAAACGAAAAATTTATTACTAACACATTTCTTTCAGGAAAAAGAGCTGCTTCAAATTCTCCTTTAGTTGTAGATCCTAAATTGTGGGATGATTTGATGAGCTTTATTAAAGCGCATGGTTGCGACGAATATGTTTGCGAGACTGACCAAGGCGGCACTGTCTGGAAGGCTTTAAAAATAATTTCTAGAAGTTTGCGCTATCCAGTAAATTTTAAAATAGGAAATCCATATTCAACTATGAGTATGAAGTGGGTGCCGGAATGATTATAACTCCTGATTGGGCTTTTATTCATGTTCCGCGTTGTGCCGGGTTTGCAGTTAAAGAAGCCTACGTTGATCGCGGCGGTTCTGAAAGCCATGTTCATCCAATTTTTCAAGAAAAAGAATATGGTCCTATGTCTTATTTGTCTCGGTTTCAACATTGGGAAAACCACGTTGCTGAAGATGCTGAAGTTTGGGCAATTGTAAGAAATCCATACGACAGAATTCAAGATTGTTACAACAGAGCCAGAGACTTGTATGGTGAAGAAAATTGCTCAACTTTCGAACAATTTTTAAATATGAAAACACTTCTTTATGATATGCGCGATACCCAAAAAAAGCATATCGAAAGTGATCGCCCAGTTAGATATTATAAATTAGAAACTGAGCTAGAACAGGCTTTTAGCGATCATGGTTTAACTCTTGGCGATGTTGTAAACGCAGCAGATCACGACAATCATATTTTAACTGATCAAAACATTTGGATTATTAACGAAATTTTCCACGATGACTTTGAGCATTTTGGTTACGAGAAAAGATAGTGTTAGGTTTTCAACCCATATCAGGATCTCCAATATCTGATGTTGGCGGCTCTGATGTTATTATTCCAGTAAGCGTTTCTACAGCTAACCCAACAATTGATAGCACTGTTATGGTTGTTAACAAGCTTTTGGCTGGTGATGATGTAACGGCTGGCAATCCAGTGATTGACACAACGGCACTTACTGCAAGTACCCCTGTTGTAGCCCCAGATTTGACGATGGGTGCGCCTATTGTTGATGCTGCAACAATTACTCAAGTTCACGATCTTGCAGGCGTCTACAATGGAAATGGCATTACAGTTCCAAATGTCCAAATGGTTGAGGACGAAAATTTTAGTGCGCCTAATGTTCTTACGGGTACAGTAAGAATAGACGCGGCCGTATTCAGCCAAGATAGAATTTTTTCATCTGAAGATTTGATTACTGGTGCGCCGGATATTCCTACAGCAAATACCACAATAAATTATGATTTTGCAGCTTCAGATATAACAAGCGGAAATCCTGAAATAAATACGCTTACTGCATCAATTGTCGTTCATCTGAGCGCTCCTGATATAAGTTTAGGTATACCAACAATAGACACTACAACAGTAACGCAAAATTATGCGTTGACTGCTACTGAGTTAAGCTTTCCCCAGCCAACAGTCGATGTAACCTCAGTCACAGTACAAATAAATTTCGCATCTAGTGATATTACCTTTGGGTTGCCTAGTGTTGGGTTGGGTGCTTTCCCGTTTCAAATAAGTTTACCTTTAGATGAAATATACAATGAAGTGAGTGTTACTCCTTCGATTTGGACTGACACGCCCGAAATACCACAAGAAACATTTACAAATGCGCCAGCTCCAAGCGCTCCTTCATTCGATGAAACTACGGTAGACAACACAGATATTTGGAGTGAAAGCACCTAAAATGGTATAGGTAATGCAACACAATGTAAGGATAAATTTATGCCAATAAGTATTACTAAGCCGGTGATCGGCGGTAGTGAAAATTCTTGGGGTCAGGAAATAAATACCGCTCTTGATAGTATTGTGACTGCCGTTAATGCAAACGAGACTGCATCTGGCAGCAATTTAACTTCTGGCTCTGTGTCTCCAACATTTGACGTTCTAACTGCAAATTCAGTGGCTTTTGGACCCTGGACTATTACAGCAACTGGCGGATCTTTATATTTTGCTACCGGCGGAAACAACAAAATGAAACTTGACACAAACGGCAATTTAATTGTGACCGGTGACGTAACAGGCTTTGGAACTATTACATAATGGCACTACAATCTAGCGGAGCAATATCACTGAGCCAAATCGAAACTGAATTTGGTGGTTCTGCACCTACAAGTTTAAGCGAATATTATGCTGCGGCCGCTGGTATACCTGGTAATAATAACCCTTTATCACTGAGCGATTTTTATGGAACTGCAAGTTTAGTAGGTATAGAAACTATCGCTACCCCTGTTATTATAAACGGCCAAAACTCGCTGCAACAAATTACCGTTAGTGATTATATAAGCAGCGGCGGAAGTTTAAGTATTCCTGCAAGTTGGTGGATTTGGTCAGATAGTACCTCAGTGGCAGCAATGACCATAGATATTCCATGCACAATTATAAATAATGGTAAAATTATTGGTAAGGGCGGTAATGGCGCAGGAACTTCAGGTTACAATGGTGGCGCTGGTGGCCCTGCAATTCGCATTAACTCTGGTGTAAGTGGTGTTACTATTGAAAATGTCTCTGGTGCATTTATAGCAGGCGGTGGCGGCGGTGGCGGCACATCAAATGCTAATGCTCAGGCAAAAGGACCAGGAGGGGGAGGCGCAGGCGGAGGAAATGGCGGCAATGCGGCAGGGACTAGTAACCAAAACTTAGCAACTGGTCATGTTGGGGCTGTTTTGAACGCGGCAGCAGCTCAATCTATCTCTGTTACATCACAAACAGCACAAGCAGGCGGCACTGGTGGTTATCGTGCAGAAAATAGTAGCGGCACTCAGTACGGTAGAAAAGCAGGCGGCGGTGGTCGTATTCTGCCTGGTGCTGATTGTAACCCAACAGTTCAATTTATTACACAAGCAGGAAACATAGCAACGGGTGGTGCAGGCGGTCAAAATGGAACTAATGGGCGAAGAAGTGGTGATACAGTAATTGGTGCAGGTGGCGGCGGTTGGGGCGCGGCAGGAGGAAACGGCGCTAATGGCCGCACTACTAATGGCTCTGGCGGTGCAGGCGGCAAAGCCGTTGAAGACACTGGGAATACATACACACTAACAAACAACGGAACAATGTTTGGAGCAACAACCTAATGGCTCTTTTACCTTTGGACATACCAGCCGGATTTTATCGTAACGGAACAGAACTTGAGCAAAGCGGAAGATGGCGAGAAGGATCTCTTGTTCGCTGGATGGATGGTAGTTTGCGTCCAGTTGGAGGTTGGTCTGTTAGAAAATTTGGATTTTCGAAAGATCCAGTGCGAGGAATGCACACTTGGCAATCAAACGGCGGAACTGCTTGGGTTGCAGGCGGCAGCGCAAATTCAATTGTTGTTATGACAGGCGCTGGTGTTGCTTACGAGCTTACGCCTGATGATTTGCCCGTTGGTCGTGTTGATGCAAACGTTTCTACTGGCTACGGATTTAATTACTATGGGACTGCTACTTACGGCCAGCCCAGGCCGGTCACGAGCGACAGTATCCCAGAAGAATGCACAGTTTGGATTTTTGATAACTTTGGCGAAAAGTTAACAATGCTTTGCACTACAGATGGGCGGCTTTTATTGTGGGATCTGGCGACGGCTATTGGAGCTGATCTAATTACAAATGGTGACTTTGCTACTGACAGCGATTGGACGAAAGGAACTAACTGGTCAATAACTACTGATCAATATGCAAAGTATGCACAGTACAAGCCAACTTTTGATGCTGACGATGTAACAATTGTTGATCCGGCAACCGATACAATAACAATAACGGGACATGACTTTGCTGACGGCGATGAGATTACCTATAACGTGCCAGCCTCCCCTGCTACAGCTCTTGGCGGTCTAACAGATGCCACCAATTATTTTATCATTTCTGCTACAGCAAACACCTTCCAATTGTCGGCTACTTCTGGCGGCGCAGCTATTAATATCACGCCTAACAATGAAGTTATTTTTGACGCTGATGACGAAACAATTAAAGATGTAGCCAATAATAAGATTATAACAGCTAATACATTTTCTAATGGCGATTATGTAACCTACGAAAATGGCGGCGGCACGTCTATTACTAATTTAACCAATGACGCTAACTATTTTATCGTCAATGCAACGAGCTCAGAATTCCAGGTTTCAGCAACTTCGGGTGGTGCAGCAATAGATCTAGGCGTAGATCCCACAACAACCATAGATCCAAATAATACAGTAGTTGGCCCATTAAATTATGCGGTGACAGTCGTGAACGTAGCTGGCGCTAATATTTTTGCATTAGATGGTGCAGAAAAGCCAACGCTTCAGTTAGTTAGAGGGCAGACGTATACTTTTGATGTTAGTGACGCTAGCAATAACGGCCATCCACTAGGGATTTTTGACGGAGGCACAGCCTACACAACAGGAGTTGCCCTTAATGGAACAATTGGCCAGCCAGGCGCTAATATTACTTTTGCAGTCCCAGCAAACGCCCCTGCAAACCTGACATACCAATGCACCGTGCATGGCGCATTGATGGGAAATGCTATAACAACAATCGACAATGCCCAAACTATCGATTTTGCTACAGAAACCATAACTTCGACAGCGCATGGTTTAAGCGATGGCAACGAAATAAAGTATTCAAGCGGCACTGGAACTGACATTAACGGATTGGTGGATGCTACTGATTACTTTGTAGTTTCTTCAACAGCCGATACATTTCAAGTTGCTGCAACGTCAGGTGGCGCAGCTATAAATTTGACAGCGCCCAAGGCGGTTACTGTAAACGGCAGTGACGCGGCAGTAGTCGACCTGGTAAATGATAAAATTGTAGCAGCAAACACTTTTGTTAATGGAGAAGAGGTTAATTATTTTAACGGCAACGGGACTGACATTACTGGCTTAACTAACTTAACAAATTTTTTCATTGTCAACGCGACGGGCACAGAATTTCAACTTAGCGCAACGTCAGGTGGCGCAGCTATTGCGCTTACAGCTTTAGGAGCTGGAACTAATCACAGTTTTACGCAAGTCATAGGCACAACGCATACTTTTGATTTAGATATTGGGTCAGCTCATAAATTTCGTGTTGATGTTGGTGATAATCACGAGCTCGAAAGAATAAATTTTGGTAATTTAGATCAAACTATAACTGGATTGCTTCCTAACACAAACGCGGTAACTGTTGATGCAAACAACAGCTCAATAGTTGATACTTCTACTGATCAAATTGTAGTGGCTAACACTTTTGCCGCAAATACAAAGGTAAGATATTCAAACGGCAATGGCGTTTCCATAGGCGGTTTGATCAATGAAACAGATTATTTTGTAATTGAAAATAATTCGTCAAATTTTAAACTGGCTGCGACTTCTGGTGGTACTGCAATAGATTTGACAGCGCCGTTAAGTCTTACATTTGATGCAGATAGCTCGGTTATTGTAGACACTACTAACGACAAGATTGTTGCAACAAATACATTCTCTAACAACAGCCAGGTTATTTATAGTATAGGCGGCGGCGTTTCAATAAATGGTCTTGTTGATGGGAATAATTATTTTATCGTAAATGCAACAGGTTCTGAATTTCAATTAGCATCAACTTCTGGCGGAACGCCAATAACTTTAAATGATAATAATTCAGTTACCATTGATAGCGCTGATACGGCCGTTGTGGATGCGTCACTAGACAAGATTATAACAGCTAATACTTTTTCTGACGGTGAGGAAGTTGTTTATTCCAATAATGGTGGGACCGATATAGCTGGTTTAATTTCAGGCTCTAACTATTTTATAATAAATTCGTCTAGCACTGAGTTTCAGCTTTCCGAAACTTCTGGGGGATCGGCCATCGATATTACGGGCGTTGGCGTTGGAACTGATCATATATTTAGACAAGATATTGGTTCAGCGCATATACTAACTTTAAATTTAGGAACAACGCACACATTCACGCACAACATTGGAGATGATCAAGACAGTTTTGATTTAGAGGTAACAATAGTTGATCTAGATCACGACAACAATTCTTCTACTGTGCCAGTGGCTTCACTCAAACTGGTGGGCACTACAAGCACGACAGAATTTGTTAATCAAAATTTATTTATCGGAAAAAATACTTTTCGTTTTGGAACAGATGACGTCGCAGCAAAATTAGAAATTATTCCTGGCGCTTACAACACTCCAAATTTTTATATTGATAATGTTACCTTAAAACAAAAAACTGTTATCGAACCCATTACTAACGCACCTATAAACAACAAAAGTCAGTTAGTGACTGAGGAAAGATTTATTTTTGCGCTGGGAGCTGGGGGGAATGCTAGGCGCGTTAGTTGGTGTGATAAAGAAAATATTAACGACTGGACGCCGGCAGTAACAAATGAGGCTGGCGATATTGAATTACAAACAGCCGGACAAATCATGCAAGGGATCAGGACCAGAGCTGGAACTCTTATACTAACAGACACAGATAGTCACCTCGCGGTATACGTTGGTCCCCCGTATGTGTATTCCTTTCAAAGGATATCGACGCACTCGGGGGCTATTTCAAGGCTTTCTGCAATTGCAACCGACCAGGGTGCTTTTTGGATGGGTCAAGAAAACTTTTTCTACTTTGATGGCAACAGCGTCCAAGTTCTTCCTTGCGATGTGCACGACTACGTTTTTGGTGATTTCAATAGCGCTCAACAATCTAAAGTCTGGGCTTTTGCCAATGGTCCAAATAACGAAGTTTGGTGGTTTTATTGCTCTGAAAGCTCATTAGAAATAAATCGATATGTGGCGTATGATTATAGAGAAAAACACTGGCTTATTGGTGATTTGTCAAGAACTGCGGGAGTTAGTCGCGGTGTTTTTGCATACCCATTCCTTGCTGGCCAAGAAACAAAGACTGTCGAATATGATGTAACAGTGGCAGCCGATAACGGAAATAAATTCTACATTTCAACTTACAGTGGTTCTGCACCGTCAATTGATTTGATTAAAGGTAATACTTACCGGTTTAAGCAGGACGACATTTCGAATGATGGCCACCCTCTTCGGTTCTCAGCTCAACCAGACGGCGTTTGGGGTGGAGGTGTAGAATATACTACTGGGGTGACTAAGGTTGGAACTCCTGGAACGGCTGGCAGTTACACAGAAATATTAATTGGAGAGTATACCCCTACCCTCTATTTTTTCTGCTCCTCACATTCACAAATGGGCCAAAAAGCTAACATCTTAGAAAAATCAATAATCTATCAACATGAAGTCGGACTTAATTATGACGGTCAATCGCAATTCGCTGAAACCGGTCCCATTTCGTTGAGCAACGGTGATACAATGTTGAAGATAAATTCAGTAATTCCAGATGAAAAAACGCAAGGCGATGTTAAAATGTCGTTTAAAACGAGGTTTCATCCGAACGACACTGAGCGGACCTACGGTCCTTTTAATCCCTCCAACCCTACTTCTTTGAGGTTTACCGGTAGACAACTTCGAATGCGCGTCACTGGTGACCAGCCAGCGGATTGGCGTGTGGGAGTTATGCGCCTAGAGGCTAAACCTGGAGGACGCAGATAATGCCAGTAAACTTACCAGTATTAGGACCAGACCTCAGGCAATGGGGTCGCCAGCTTAATGTTTATTTGTCGAGAAATTTAGGCAAACTATTTTTCAAAACAAGTGACGACAATCCTTCCGAAAATGGTGTTTTTCTATGGGATGACGAAAACAATTACCCTGTTGTCAGTTCTCAAAATCAATTTAGGCAAGTGGCAATGAAACAGGCGACGCCGTCATCAAGCACTGGAGCGCCAGGAAATAAGCCAGGAATGATCGCCTGGGACCAAAATTATATTTACGTTTGTACCGCAAGTTATGATGGAAGCACCGCAATATGGAAACGAGTAGCCCTAACGACTTTTTAGGAACTAAAGAGTTTAATAGATGTAAGAAATATATTGAAGCTGCTTTAGAATATACTGGCGGCACACATGACCTCATTGATGTTTATGAAGGTTTGTATAAAGGAACAATGCAACTTTGGCCTGCTGAGAACAGTTGTTTAGTCACAGAAATAATAAAATATCCAAAAATGAAAGTGTTAAATATTTTTCTTGGAGGCGGCGATCTCACAGAAATTTTAGGTATGCATGAAGACGTGATATCCTGGGCAAAAGGTCAAGGGTGTGAGGCATTAAACATGACGGGACGATTTGGATGGAAAAAGCCTTTGGCAGAGCATGGATGGAAACCCATGCACAGTAGTTTTGTTAAGGAGATTTAGATGGGTAAAGCCAGTTCAACACAAAAAGCGGAAATTCCAGACTGGTTGGAGGATGCTGCCAGAAGAAATTTAAGGTTAGCTGAAGAAGTAAGCCGTATTGGACCGGTGCCTTTAACTTACGGCCCTACTCGCGCTGCTTTTACTCCAATGCAAAATGCTGCGTTTGCAAATACGTCTGACCTGGCAAGCATGCTTGGGCTAACCGCTCCGACAGATACGGCTGCCGGCGGTAACATGCCAGACGCTGTAAATTATGGTGGTGTTACTGGATACAGTGCAAAGCCGGTGTATGATGCTATCACTGGAGAGTTTATAGCTGATCGCCCTGGTCAAGCTTCTTACATTGACAGCTTTTTTATAGACCCTGTTACCGGTCAAACAGTGGCTGCATCTCCGAATACCCTTCGCGCCACAAGTAGCGGCGATCCGATGATGCAAGGAGCTGTAGCTCCAACTAAAAGAAGATGGAGTGATCGTATGCCATACGATCCAGTAACAGGACAGTTTACAAGTGATAGAATGCCTAAATTTCGCGAAAAAGATATGAGAACTGTTTCTGGTTATGAAAGTTTAGGTGAGCTTGATTACAATGCCAGAGCTACGGACTACATCGACGGCATGGATACGCCAGGACATTTGTCATTAATAGGCGGCGATTTAGAAAATATTGCACTAGCAGCAAGTAAAGGCCCAAAACCGTTTGGGATAGGTGATCCAACTTACCGGATTGGTGGAATAAACAATCCAGGTAATAATCCGTCACTAGCAAGTATGGTTGCTTCTGCACCTCCAGGAATGCGTTACAATCCAGCTACTGGTGGATATGTTTCTGACGGCTCAGAACCAACAAATTCGATAAGACCGCCAACAAGAGGAACTGCCAAAGAAGATTTGCCAAAGTCATCCGTAAATGAAGGTTGCGTTATTGCTACCCATGCAGTTTCGACCGGAGTTTATAACTACCAGACACGTCGAGAAGCTGAAGTTTGGTGTATGAGAAAACTCCACGACAAGTGGTGGGGAGAAACTATCCGTCGGGGATATCGATGCCTGGGCAGACGTAAAATTGAGCAAGGCAAAGCGTCTGAGCATTACGACGAATTTAAACGTTACATTGCATTTGCTACCGGCAAGAAACGCGACCTTCGAGGCGCGTTAACATTCACACTCCGCAGCGCACAATTTTTCGCTGTCGGACTATTTGCGAGGAATTCATAAATGGCAGGGCAAGGGTCAAAAGGAGGCGGAGTACCTCAAGCAGCGCCAAACAACGGTGCCATGCAACCAGTCTCAGGATCTCCACAACCATTTAATATAAACCAATATGCTGGCCAGGGCTTAATTAATGCTATGGACGCGACTAATTACGCGATAGCTGCTCCGCTTAATGACGGCCTATTTATGAACCCCTACATGGATGAAGTTGTCGATAACACTGCTCAAGACATTGAGCGTCAACGTCAAATGGCAATCAACAACTTAGGGGCGCAAGCGCAAGGAGCTGGCGCATATGGTGGTTCCAGGCAAGCCGTAGCTGAAGGTGTGACTAACGCTGAGTACGGGCGAATGGCTGCTAACACTTTGGGTAACTTGCGATTGCAAGGTTTAAACACTGCTATGGCGGATAGAACTAATCGATTAAATGCTGCCAACCAACTAGGTAACTTAGCCGGCGGAGCGTTTGACGCAAGCAGAGCAATAACTGGTGACATGCTTAACCAAGGTTTATTGCAACAAAATAATCAGCAAGCTCTTATCGACGCCGCGAGGGGCGATTTCTCAAACTACGCTAATTATCCCTACGGCATGGTTGACATGTTTGGAAACGTAATAAATTCCACTCCGTCTTCCACGTCCTCAACTACAACTGACAATCCAGGTTTAATAGGAACACTGGGATCTCTGTTGTACATGATGCCAAAAGGTCCAGTCTAGTAATGCAACTGACTGCTAGAGATATATTAGCAAAAACACTGCAAGCTGAAGCTGGCAACCAAGGTCCGCTGGGTATGCTTTCCGTGGGCTCAGTAATTATGAATAGATTAATGAGCGGCAAATATCCAAATAAATTGCATGATGTAATTTTACAGCCTGGTCAATTTTCCGCTTGGAATAAATCAACAGGATACGCTGACGGACAACAGGGTCAAAATATGGATTTTACGCCAACTGCGTCGGCCTATTCAGTGGCAGACCAATTGCTGGACGCAAATTACAATGACCCTACGGGCGGCGCTACTCACTTTTATAACCCTGACATAGTAAACCCATCATGGGGGAAAGATGCTGGAGGTAATTGGAAAACGATAGGGAACCACGTTTTTGGTATCCCAAATGATAAGGAAGCATCGATGGAAACAGGTTTTAATAATCCCGTTATGAACGCAACATCTAGAAACTCGGCTGACCCAAGTCAAAATGGAGCGAACTCAAACCCATTGTTTAAAATGCTAGGCAACGCTGTTGGTGGTGGATTTGATCAACTTAAAAATGCTGTAACAGGCCGAGATCCAGACGCGTCGGACCGATTAGCAATTGGCTTAATGCAGTTAAGCGGCCAGCCTCAACAGTTTGCTCCGTTAATGCAGTTAGCAGCCAATGACATTCAAGAAAGGAAAAAGCTGCGTCAAACAAATAAAACAATTGAATATCTAGAAACTATTGATCCTAAACTTGCTGAAATGGCCAGAAACAATCCTGCGATGATAACTTCTATAATGCAGCAAGTAACTTCCAGTATGATAAATCCAAAAACTAAAAAAGGTACTTTACCAGGATCAGAACTGAAACAAGCTTTTCCTGACAATGTAAATATAGAAGAAGGCAAACTTTACAACGTTGAATATGACGATGAAGGTACAATAATCAAAGCAACTCCAGTTGGTGGTGGCGGCATAAAAAACGAAATTATTATGCCTGGAGGCGCGAAAGCAGAAAATAAATTATTAGAAAAACTTATGGGCGCAACGGGAGATCAATGGGCGGCAATGATGAGCCAAGGAAACGCAGCGGCCCAGCTTTCCGTCGATTTAGAAATTTTAGCCAGGCTTGCTCCGTTAGCTCCAAGTGGCCCTTTGCAGGGTCGCCTAGCAGAAAATTTTCCAGAGTTTAATGATGTATCAGCTTTACGACAAAGCATTATAAAACGTATCGCTCCAACTTTACGAGTGGAAGGTTCAGGCTCTACGTCAGATACTGAATTTAACGCAATGCTTGATGGTTTTGGAAGTTTAAAAAATACTCCAGAAGCTAACGTTGCTATCATTTCTGTTTTTCAGAAAAAAGCTGCGTTTGACATAGCTAGAGCCAAAATAGTCAGAAATTATTCGACTGGTGATATTACTTTCAAAGAAGCTAATGATCAGATGGGTCAATTAGAGCAGCAATCATTAATTCCACAAGAAGTCGATGCAATCATACAAAGATTTAGTATTGACGATAGTGACACAGACACGGGCCCAAAACGTTTACGATGGGATATGGAAACTAAGAGTTTTATATAATGGCAGAGCAAAACATCATAGAAGTCGAGGTTGGTGACACTATCTTGGAATTTCCAAGCACCATGTCTCAGGATGAAATCCGAGAGGCAGTAATGAAGTTTACTGGGCAAGAAGACAAAACTTTTTTCCAGACAGTCGGCGATAAAACTAAAGATGTAATTGACTGGTTTAAGGGCGGCCAGCGTGATGAGACTATACCTTTAGCTCATCAAGCTAAATTAGGTTTGCCAATGAAAGAGGCAACCAAAATGGTCACTCTTTTAGCAACTACTGCCAGTGACGATAGGTTACAATCCGGCATTAAAGAAATAATACCTGACGCTGAATTTATGAAAGACAGCTTTGGAAACCTGGTTGCTATTGTGCCTCACTACATAGACGGCAAACCAACTAAGCAATTTACAAGATTTTATCCAAACCCAAAAGGTTTAGACGTTACAGATTTAATGCAGGCGGCTGGAGCTATAACTGCTGGTCAAGCGATAGCTTATACTGGTGGAGCTGCTGGTGTTCCCGTAACCGGTATAGGCGGCAGCGGACTAATTGGTATGACTGAGGCTGGATTAGTTGAAGCTATAAGCTCAAAACTTTCAAATGCTAAATATAAAGTGACAGATCCTATTTTTGGTATTTTTGGTGGTGTTGTTGGTAACAAAATTGCCGACATGGGCGCAAAGGTTGTCAACGTATTTAGAAGCAATCCAAACGCTATGTTTGACGCGAACGGTGTGTTAGACCCAAAAATCGCCAAACAACTCCAAGATGCCGGAATAGACCCAGAGACTGTTACAAAAGATACTTTGGGAAAAATAAGTGCAAAAGTTAAACAAAAAATAGATCCTTTGGAGGCACAAAGATTAGTTGACGCGGAAACCCTACCCGTTCCCGTCCCATTAACGACTGCAACAATTACTGGATCTAAAGGGGCGCAGTTATTTGAAGACGCTGCCGCTAGTGGCGCATTTGGAGATAGTGCAGAACGAACAATGGCTGGTGCCCAGGCGAAAGTTCAAGATGCTCTCCAGGCGAATATACCAGCAATACAAGATGACATAGCTAGGGGATCTGAAAAAATAACAAATATTGGTGAGGCTGGACCTGGTGCGCAAGCTGCTCTCGTAAATCAAAAAGAGGTAGCCGATAGAGTTGCCAATGATTTGTACAAGGAAGCCAGATCAAGTGGTCCTGCATTTTTAGATCAACTTGAAGGCGATGTTATGGTTGACAGAATAACCAAGGACATGGCTGAAAATTTTGAGTTATCGAATGTGACTGAAACGGCAAAGTTTATAGATCAAATGAGAAAAATTATTTCTGACGGAGGAGATGTCAGGGAGCTTTTCGCATTAAGAAAAAGAATTACAAATCAAAGCAAGGAAATGGGACAGTCTGGGTCATCCGCTGGGTTTTTAAATGAACTCTTTGATAAAGAGTTAACTCAGGCCTTGGAAAGCACTTTGATATATGGCGATGATACAGCCGTCGTAAAATGGTTAGCAGCAATAAAAAATTACAAAGAATTTACTAATACTTGGAATTCAAAAGGTGGTATATTAAGCGCCCTTACAGAAGACACTATTAAAGACGGCACGAAAAGCTCATTAAAAATATCTCCAGAAGCCGCCGCCAACTTTATTTTTAATGCGTCAACTGGAAGTTCTAAAATCTCAACCAATCCTCAAGTGGCCAGGCAACTTATAACTTTAAAAAATAAACTTCCAATCGAGCAATGGAACCAAATAAGACAAGAAGCATTTTTAAGACTTACTCAAGCAGGAAAAACTTCAAAAGGCGGCGTAGATAAATTTTCAGGCGTCATGTTCCGTAAAAACTACAAAGATTTAATGACGAAAAATCCAGGCATGTTGAAAAACCTTTTTACGCCTAGAGAAATAGAGTTGATAGACAAGTTTGCAAATGTTTCAGCTAGAGCAACCGGAGGTGCAGTTAACGCCTCTAACTCAGCTAATGCTGCATTTAATGCCGCTGGCAAACTTGCGGCTGCATTTGGGGCAACAAATGTCGGTGCGTACATGACAAGAGCTTTTGGTATTAGATTGCTAAGAGAGTTTGTTGGAGGCGCTAGAGCGCAAATTGCTGCTAGTGGTCGCACTACACAATTCCCTAGTATCGGAGCTGGTCCTGGCGGTGCGGCAGCGACAGATGAAGAAATCCAAGACGCTATTAACGCGCAATTTGCCAGGACAACTGGCTTAGTTTTTGGTTCAGGTAAGTAAGGAAAAACAATGGAATTAAAAGAAAAAACATTCGACGAAGTAGAAAACATTGTTTCCCAAGCAATCAAGGACGCTGTCGATTTTGTCGAGCAAGAGATAAGCCAGGAGCGCCTAAAGAGTATGCGCTACATGGAAGGCTTAACGGACCTGGGCCATGAAGAGGGTCGGAGTAAAGTAGTAAGCACAAAAGTTCGTGATACGATTAAGGCGACCAAACCCTCTATTTTGAGGGTCTTTATGAGTACTGACAAACCAGTTGAATTTGTGCCTAGGGGTCCGGAAGATGTGGCAATGGCTGAGCAGGCTACAAATTTTATCCATCACGAATTTCAAAGGCTAAACGGCTATAAAATACTTTCAGATTTAATACACGATGCCCTGGTTAAAAAACAAGGAATAGCGAAAGCGTATTACAAAACATATCCGAAAGCTAAAATTTACACGTTTACCGATCTGACGGCGGAGGAACTGACTTTATTAGTAGACGATCCAGAAGTCACAGTTTTAAGTCAAAAGTCAGTAATGAAAAGCTCACAAGAAGCGCCTTATTATGATCTCAAAATTAGCCGCCAAGAAATGAAAGGCGAGCTCTGCATTGAGGCTGTACCTAGTGAAGAATTTTTTATTAATCGTGAAGCTAAAAGCATAGAAGATGCTTATGTGGTTTGCCACCGTACTGAAATGAGGGCTGGCGACGTGGTGGCTATGGGCTTTGATCCGGAAGTAATTTACGAACTTGATAGTTACGATAGTGATACGGCTATTACCCAGGAAGAAGTTTACCAACGCCAGGGCTACAACGACGAAGGAGAAGACGACAACGCTTTAGATCCTTCAATGAAGAACGTTTTAATCAGTGAAGCATATATGAGGATTGACGCTGACGGCACTGGAGTGCCTGTCCTTCATAAATTAATCTGTGGCGGAACAGGTTATAAATTGTTGGACTACGAGCCCTGCGATCATGTTCCTTTAGTCAAACTTGAAATAGATCCGGAGCCGCACACGTTTTACGGACGCAGTTTAGCTGAGATTTTATGCGATGACCAAGATGCGGCGACCTCAGTGCTTCGCGGAATACTGGATAATGTGGCTTTGACAAACTCACCCAGGATGGGCTTCGTCAGCGGAAAAGTTTCTGTAGAGGATCTTCTCAACAATGAGGTGGGCGGACTAATCAGAATGACTGATCCAGGTGCGGTCCAAAATTTAGCAATTCCGTTCGTTGCCGGCCAAACATTAAACGCCCTCACCTATTTGGATAAAATGGTCGAGGCTAAAAGTGGCGTGACACAGAATATCGCATTAAATCCAGACGCCCTCCAGTCCACAACAAAATCGGCAGTAACAGCGGCGGTCGAAGCGGCTGCCGGCCAGGTCGAAGTCATGTGCAGAAACTTAGCTGAAGGCTTCAAAGATTTATTTAAATTGATGCTTGAGTTGGCACATAAAAACATTGACGAAGAAAAGCTTATGAAACTTAACGGTGTTTACGTTCCGGTAGATCCCAGGGTTTGGGATACAAGCTACGACGTTAGCATCAATGTCGGACTGGGAACTGGGCGCGAAGATGAGCGCGTAGCGGCGCTGACACAAGCCCTACAGTTGCAAATGCAAGTATATGCGAACTACGGCGCACAAAATGGTTTAGTGAGCCTGACAAACATTAGAAACACTCTGGCGGATATTCTGGCCGTCAACGGAGTAAGAAACAGCGACAGATACTTTGCGCCAATCAACCAGGAGATTGAGCAGCAAATGCTTGCCCTGCAACAACAGCAACAACAGGCAATGGCGCAACAACAGCAAGATCCGAACGCTGCATATCTCCAAGCGGAACAAATAAAAGCACAAGCTAAAGTAAGCACAGACATGGCTAAGCTTCAGTTAGACGCAACTAAAGCAGCCGCTGACGACGACCGTGAGCGCGATAAGATGGCTCAGGACCTGATGGTCAACGCAGCTAAGATTGCCGGTCAGTACGGCGCTACAGTGGACGTGGCGGCTATAAAAGCAGAACAAGATAAAATGCGTACCGTTGCCGGCATTGCACAACAAGGAATGAACAATGGACAACAGTAAGATAAGAGCTGAAGACGCTAAGCGATTGATGAATGACGATACGTTTAAGCTTTTACTGCAAGAGGTTCGCGAAAACCAAAAAGAGGTTTTTGCAACAAGTAGCGCTGAAGAAATTGAGCGCAGAGAAGAGGCTCACGCAATATTGCGAGCCATGAACGAAATGATAACGCACCTCGACGCCGTAATTACGGCAGATACGTTATTAGAAATGAGAAAGGGTTAGTATCGTGGAAGCGCCTAACAAAGTAGAGCAGTCAATGAATGACGCAATGGAGCAACTTTTAGAAGTTCCAGAACAATCTGGTGACGAAAATTTAAATGTACCAGATACCAATTCTGAAGCCGTCCAGGCAACTGAAGAAGTACCTCAACAAGAGCCTGAAACAGTTGAGCAAGCGGACCAAGAAGAAGTAGCCGACGACGATAGCGATTTGCTTGAGTACGAGGCAGACGATGATGTAGAAATTGAAACCGAACAGGTTGACACGCCAGACCATCTCTACCCCGTCAAAATTGACGGTAAAGAAGAGATGTGGACCCTGGAAAAGCTTCAACAGAGTGCGGCTGGACAAGGTTACATCAACAAAAGAATGCAAGAGATTGCCAGCGTAGAAAAAAACTACAAAAGCGAAATTGAAGCATTAACCACGCAACGCCAAGAAATGTTGGCGTTCTTCGAGCAAGCAAAGGAGACTGGCTTACAAGAGCCTACTCTACCGTCTAGTGAGTTATTTAATGATGACCCAATTGGGTACATGCAGGAAAAGCTCAAGTATGACGAGAGTAAAGCTCAGTATGATGCCAAGCTCGCTCAAATGACCAAAATTTATCAAGACCAACAGGTCGCGAATGAACAGCGGTTACAAGAGTACACCATGAACCAAGCTCAGCTCCTGACTGATAGGTTGCCGGACATAGCACATCCCGACAAAGGCGAGGCTATTAAAAAGGGAATTTCAGAAGTTGGCGAGTATTACGGATTTACCCAGGAAGAAATGGGGAAAGTCAGAGATCATCGGTACATTTTAGCGATGCATGACGCAATGCGTTATAGACAATTGGTTCAAAAAAAGGCGGCTGCCACCTCTGGAAAAAAAGAGAGCATTGCCACAGTCAAAGCTGGTGCGAAGAAACGTCCACAATCTCAAAGCGAGCGATCCAGAAAAGACGCTATGAAGCGTCTCCGTCAAACGGGGGATCCAAAAGACGCGATGCCCTTAATCTTTGAATAGTGAAGCCAAGAAAGGAAATTTATCATGGCATTACCAACAAATACATATACATCCTATGACAATGCAAATTCGATTAAGACCGATTTGCGAGATGTGATTTATAATATTACACCCTTCGAAACCCCATTTAGAGCTAAATGCGGAAAGTCTTCTGCGAAGGCTACTTTGCACGAGTGGACTACTCAGTCGCTCAGATCAAGTGCTTCAAACAAACACCTAGAAGGCGATAATACGGTTGCTGAAGCTCGCACGGCGGTCACAAGATTGACGAATTCCACTCAAATTTTTAAGAACGCGGTGTCAATTCCAGGGTCAGACGTAGGCCTGGACAAAGCCGGGAAAAATCGGGAAATGGGATACCAGATGCTATTAGTGGCTAGGGAGCAAAATTTGGACGTAGAGAAGGCTTTATTCGACAATAATTTTCGGGTAAATGGCGCGAATAACACGGCTAGAGAGTTGGCTGGTGCTCCATCTTGGATGACTACTAACGTAGATTTCCAATCTGGTAACTCTGGTGCAAACCCAACCGGTGACGGTTCAGATGCACGAACAGATGATGGTACTCCGACTGCATTTTCACAGACAAAATTCGACACTGTGATGCAATCAATTTGGGAAAATGGTGGTCGTTCAGACACATGCTATCTATCAGCATTCCAAATGAATAAGGCATTAGCTTTTACTGGTAATAACAACCAAAGAGCAAACGTCGTTGCTGGTGATGAGCGAGTTGTTAATTCGCTTTCAATATATCTTACCCCTTGGGGTCAGGTGGCATTTCAACCCTCGAGGGAGAACCGTTCTAGAGACGTGTTTATACTCCAGGATGATATGTGGGAAATCGCTGAGCTAAGACCAGCTCGAAACACTCCGTTGGGTGTGACTGGTGATAACGAGTCCAGACAACTCATACAGGAACTAACATTAGTCTGTAAAAATGAAGCATCAAGCGGAATAATTGCAGACAATACAACTAGTTAATAAGTGTAATTTATGCAGGGCGTTCGCGCCCTGCTTTTAAAAGTACTAGATACCGGAGGGTAAAATGAAAGTTAAAGTATTAATGAAAAGCATTTCAACATCCGCCGGCGTAAAGCGCCAGGACGATATTGTTGAATTACCTAATGAAGAGGTTAAAAAAATTATATCAATGAAACCTCTAGCTCTCGAAGTAATGCAGGAAATGCCACCAATGAAAAAGGCAGCTCCTCAATCAAAAAAGAAAAGAGCTCGAAACGCTGACGGAACTCTTCGAGCGGACGATAAGTCTACCCCAAACGTCAATGAGGCTTACGAATAATGATAAGAAATGATCCTCATCGATTAAGAGAAGACGTCCACGTCAACGACAAGGGAGAAATTACCGTCGTAAATCATTTTAGCGGTAATGAACTTTTATTAGACGCAAAACATGCCAGGGAAGCCTCACCTAACGCGGTAGGAAGCGACTGGAAGCACGTTGGCCAGGTTCACCCTGGTCTTGTTCATATTTGGCTAAAGGAAGCTGGCGTCGCTTGGAGCGATCCTACGGCGGTAGCTGAAGTCATTAAACGTAAATTGATGGACGGCGAATATAGCCAGCTTCGTGGATGGGAGGGCAAGTGGTGACACAAGACAGACGCAGCGCTGCCAGTGCACATGCCAGGATCGACGTTGTCGAAAAGGATATGGTCGAGGTCAAGACTGAGCTGCGAATACAGCTCAAAGATCTCTACGTCCGCACCAAGCGAACTGAGCAAATACTATGGGGCGCTGCCGGTTCTATTATTGCCCTGCTTATCGCAGTCTTAATGAAGGTAGGATAATGTCGATGCCAAAAGTAAATATCGTCGCTGCCGCTTCGGCGGTAACATTGATTGTCTCTACAACGGCAGGGACCATTTGGTATGCCGCTGGCCAAGCGTCGATAATATCCAACCTGGAGGAAACTGTGGCTCAGCTCTCTGCACAGTCAGAAATCCAGGACAAGGTAAATATGCAAAGAGACATTCTAGCTAACAGCGATCGCTTAAATGAAGTTGATGAGGACATGAACGACTTATGGCAAGAGCTGGATATGGCGTGGGAGGATCTTGAAGGAATGACCTCACACATGATGGAGATTGTAAAACTGCAATCTCGTATAGCGATTTTAGAAAAGACAGTAGAGTTTACAAGGCGTGACGGGATGTAGTTATGGTTGACCCTATTTCGGCATTAGCCGTTGTAAAATCTGGATTAAGCGCCGGTCGCACAATTCATTCTTTGTCTAAACAGATAGGGCAATTTTTTGATGCAACTGACAACGCTAAAAAGCAACTTCAGAAAAAAGGTTTGTCTGGTTCAAATGTCAACTCCATAGCAATGGAACGCTTTGCCAAATTACGCGAAAGCGCACAACTAGAAGAAGACTTAAAAGACTGGATCTGTGACCCCAGAAATGGCTTGGGCCCATCACACTGGCAAGAACTTTTAAAAATACGTCGAGAAGTTCTCCAGGAAAAGCGAGAAGCAGAAGCCCAGGCGCGTCGTGACGCGATAGAAAGGCAAGAGTTAGCGGTTACTATAACCGGAATTGTTGTGCTGCTCTTGTTCGCGTTCGTCGGCTCGACGGCCTATATGCACTGGTTGGGTTGGGTGGATGTGCGTGATTGGTTTCGGTGAGGTTAGTGGAGGTTAAACGAAATAGATGGATTGTTTATAGAAATGGACGGGTTGTCGTCCAAACTTCATGTAAGAAATTAGCAGTAAGGATCTTAGAAAATGAACGAACTAGTCCCAGATAAAATGGCTTACCAGGTGAACAAAAGGCGTATGTCTTACATTGCGCTCTTTATGATGTGCGCGACGACGGCAGCGACGATATACGACCCCTCCAGGATGAATGAAGCCTCTGGGGTGCTGCAAGTCCAATACCTCGCGTTAAGTGGCCTGGTGGGCGCGTACTTCGCTCTATCAAGCAAGGTCTTGGGAGGGAAATCAGAATGATGCAGTTCCTTGGGCCCGTAGCTAACCTGGCGTCGTCCTGGTTGCAGGGAAAAGCCGACGCAAACGCAGCAAATGCAAAGTTAAAATTAACTGAGGCGGAAGCGAAAGCAAAAATTTTATTATCGAAAGAAACATCGACCGCTGACTGGGAAAGGATAATGGCCCAGTCTACTCAAAATTCTCTTAAAGACGAATTTATAACGGTAGTCGTAATGATCCCAGTGATTTTATGTTTTGTTCCAGGGCTCGAAGAAGTTGTCAAAAATGGTTTCGATCGTCTTTCAGAATTGCCGGAGTGGTACACTTGGCTAGTTTTTACTGTGTGCTCTGCGGCCATAGGAATACGAGGCGGTAAGCAATTTTTCAGCGGTAAAAAATAATGGAAACCTGGCAAATAGTTTTACTGACAATGGTCAGCATCAACACGATCGTCAATTGCTGGCGACTTTACCTGGAGGCAAAGAAATGAAAGATAATTGGAACGATTTTTTCGAAATGCTGATTAAGCATGAGGGTGGTTTTACTGACAATAAAAATGATAAAGGCAACAAAGAGGACGGTCACGGCAACGAGGGATCAACTATGCTGGGCGTCACTGCTTACAACTGGGCTAAGTACACCGGCAAGCCAGCTCCTAAAGATGTAATGAGAAAGTTAACTAAAGAAGACGTGAAACCGTTTTACGAAAAAGATTACTGGCGGCCTATCCGCGCAGACGATTTATATAGCGGCTTGGATTACTCGGTGGCGGACATGGCCGTGAATGCCGGACCTTCCAGGGCTGCCAAACTATTGCAACGTGTCCTAGCGGTAAAAGCTGATGGGAAGATTGGTAATCAGACCCTCAAGGCAATGCACGATCACGAGCCAAAAGAGTTAATCGAAAAATATTACGATGCTCGCGAAGGGTTCTATCGAAAGCTCGATGACTATAAGCATTTTGGAAAAGGCTGGTCTAGGCGCAATAAAGAAACGCTGGAAAAATCTTTGGCGATGATAAGTTAAAAGGAGCCCTAATCGGGCTCCTCTTTTTTCTCGTCCTTATGCTTAAAATATTTTTTTAAACAAAGCTTTTGTATTGTTGGCATCTAATCCTCCCTGGGTAATCCATAGTCTCTGCAAAGACGGCCGACGTGGGCCAGAGAGATATTTAAGTAACCGGCAATGTGTGCTCGCGTGTTTCCACGTTTGAGCATCTCATTGACGCGCTCAGCCATCTTAGACATAACCTCCAAGTTTGGCCTAACTTCGACGGGCTGACCCCACTTTTTGCGGAGCCGGCGATTTTCTTCTTTAGCCATAGCCTTCATCCTGGCAAGAGGATCCATTTCATTTGTCATTGTTGTCGTCCGCCAGTGTCCAGTAAGGTTTGTTTCGATAAAAATTTTCTTTGATGTAACCTTTATCGATAAGCGTCCGGATGTGTGGATAGATACTTTGCCGACTGGCTCTTTCCTTACACACTTGGACGCCATCAACTTGACCCGAAGCCATGTCTTTTAATGTCGGACTTCGTCGCTCTGGATAACGTTTGTAGAATTCACAGATATAATCAAAGATTTCATTTTGAGATTTAGTTAGAGGGTGTTTCAATGGTACACCTCCTGATCTCCGATAAGCTGCACGTCAACTTGTGCGCCATCATCTGATATAGAAACCTTCAGATTTTCTGTTTGGACTTCGTTCAAGCCCAGTCCGACCATACCTTCCGCCAGGGTTTCCGTGGCAAGCTCTCGTATTGTTTCCCACTTCCCTATGTTTGCTAAGGCAGAGGTAACGTTTTCAACGAGCTCGTTTACATGGTTTTTAAAGTCTGGATCTAAAGTGCCTGGTTGGCCATCTTGGAATTTATATTTTTTTAATGCCACCCGAAGCCCCTCGCTACCCATAACCATAAAGTAAATATGGCGAATAAACTCATGGCAGCGAGTACGTCTTCGATTATTCTGATTATTCTGTTTGTTCTGTTTGTTCTGATTAGGTTAATTAGGTTAATCTGTCTGATTAGGCTAATCTGTTTTTCTGATACATTAGAAAGTTTCGGTATAATATATATTATGCGCAAACCTCTAACATAGTCAGAAAGCCGCTTATATTTTATTGGCATTTCGCTCTCCTCAATGTGTTAAATGTATTAGATACCTTTTTATAAGTACCCAGTACTGTTTAATTGTCTTCGTTAAGCTCTTTATCTTTAGCCAGGTCGTCAAACCCGTTAGTGTCGGTCATATTATCTTGACCGTTAATAAATTCGTATCGTTCCGTTCCTCGTTCCCTCGGATCTTGCGGACTGATCATGCTAAACTGGTGGTTCATTTCCACCAGCAAGTTTTGAGCTAACGTAGTTCGGTCCGAACCACGCATGGAATTAGACTGGTCGATCTTAGCAATCCGGTCGGCGTATTCCCTCATTATGTTCGCTGCCTTTTGTACATGACTTGGGTGCCACATTGGAATTGCAATTCTTCTCTTCCACTTCATCATGCCGGTGCTTATCTTAAACATCGTTTTGTTTAATTTAAGCTTCCGGCCAGGATTTCCGTGATAGTTAACCTTCATGTCTTCCTCCTGTCTTTAATCTGTCTCAGTTTGGTTTTGCTAGCAAGACCTAGTAACTCGCTTTTTTTCACCAAGCTACTCGTCGTTTTTATACTCAGCGGC